>ENA-OUNI01000015-OUNI01000015.1-human-gut-metagenome-genome-assembly--contig:-NODE-15-length-56803-cov-9.365904_pt1 | contig 56803 bp, 72 predicted proteins | sample MGYA00242499_ERZ504580 | MGnify/ENA primary metagenome ERZ504580 (study PRJEB26092, sample SAMD00036315) | human gut metagenome | host: Homo sapiens | study: EMG produced TPA metagenomics assembly of... | reverse complement strand
TCTTTGATACCGGCGTGGGCGCTGTGGGCGTATGCTGTGATGCTGCTGGTGTTACGACTGGCGGCTGGCGCTGCTCAGCCTGCTGTTCACGCCGTTTCCTACATGTGCGCGGCATGGATGAAAAGCCGGTGCAGCGCGCCGGTGCGGCGTACAAAAAGGCAGCAAGTGCGCTGAGCGCTGCCACCCTCGACCGCGCCCGGAATGCTGTGACCTACCGCATTTACGGCTGTGAGGATGCCCGCATAGAAAAGTACGAGGAAGCCCTGAACACCTACGAAAAAACAGCCGTGCGCAACAATGTGTGGCAGTCCGCTCTGCCGCCGCTGTATCTGGCAGCGTCCGAGGCAGGCGTGCTGTTCATTTTGTGGTTCGGCGCTAAAAATGTGCTCGGCTCCGGCTGGAGCACATGGGACATTGCGGCGTTCACCACCTTCCTTTCCTGCTTCACGAAACTGGTGGTCAAATCCTCCAAGGTGGCAAAGCTGTTCAACTCGGTGCAGAAAGCCGAGGTCTCGTGGAAGCGCATCAAGCCACTGATGAAGCAGCCGGAGCAGCTGGAAGCATTGAATATCCCGGCGGCGCAGGACGTGACGCTGGAAAACCTCTCCTTTTCCTATGGCGAAGGACCCATCTTTTCCGGCCTGAGCTGACGGCGCACCCCGGTGATATCATTGGCATCACCGGCCCGGTGGCCTGCGGCAAATCCACCTTTGGCAGGGTGTTCCTGTGCGAAGCACCCTACGGCGGCTCGGCAAAATTTGGCAAAACGGAATTTGCTGCCCTGACCCCGCGGCAGATCTCTGCCACCGTTGGTTACTTGGGCCATGATCCGGAGCTGAGCGCCGATACGGTGCAGAACAATGTTCTCTGCGGCAGTGAACAGGATGCCATGCCGTGGCTTGCTGCCGCCGCGTTGGACGGCGAAGTGCTGGCCATGGAAAACGGTGTGGATACCGTCATCGGCCCCAGCGGCACCCGCCTTTCCGGCGGTCAGGCCCAGCGCTTGGCACTGGCAAGAACGCTGGCCCACCCGCGCCCGGTGCTGATCCTGGACGACCCGTTCTCTGCGCTGGACCGCCATACCGAGGATACCGTGTTTGCCGATTTGCAGAGCGATGCAAAGGATAAGGTGGTCTTCCTCATCTCGCACCGGCTGTACCACTTCCCGCAGATGCAGAAAGTGATCTTTATGGACGGCGGTAAAACCACCGTTGGTACCCATGCCCAGCTGATGGAAACGGTTCCGCTGTACCGCCAGCTGTACGAGAGCCAGACGGTGCAGAAAGAAGGCGATCTGGATGAAGAGTAAAAAGGATAACGGCGTATTTGAAACCATCCGCATGGCCGCCATGTCGCATCATCTGCTCACGGCGGGCACCATCCTGTGCGTGGCGGCATCGGTGGTGGCATCACTGCTGCCGCCGCTGCTGCTGGCCGGTATCATTGACCGGCTCACCGCAGGCATCCCACTCACCTTTGCAGCAGTGCTGCTTTACTTTGGCGGTCTGGCGCTGGAAGGGGGGCTTTCCTCCGCGCAGGAAAGCCTGCTGGTGCTCTTTGGCCAGAAAATGACCCACGCGCTGCGGTCGGAAATGTCCCGGAAGCTTACCCGGCTGCCCGCCAGTACGCTGGCAGGCCAGAACCCCGGCGAGGTGGCGGCACGCTTTTCCGGCGATGTGGACACGGTGGAAGCACTGTTCACCTCCGGCATCATCAGCATGGCGGCAGATGCCTGCCGCATCATTTCCATCATGGCGGTCATCGCGGTAAAAAACACCGGCATTGCGCTGGTGCTGCTGCTGGTGCTGCCGCTGTTTGCGGTGTTCACCCGCCATGTGCAAAAGCGGATGCTGGCCGCACAACTGGATAACCGCCGTGCCGTTGCGGCTGTCTCCGGTCAGGTGCCGGAGACGCTGCACAACATCCGCACCATCCGGGCGCTGGGGCTGGAAAGCTATAGGGAACGCCGCTATGACCGCTGCATCGGCGAGAGCTACGCCGCTATGGAGCGCACCAATTTTTACGATGCCATCTATTCGCCGGTGGTGCTGGCGCTGAACGCGGTGGTGGCAGGCATCGTGATGCTGCTTTCCGCTTCCGGCAATGCATGGTGCTTATATTCTTTGGGATGTCGGTGGGTACCTCGGTGGCGATCATCAACTACATTTCCCGCATTTTTGCTCCCATTGAAAGCCTTGGCATGGAGATCCAGACATCCAGTCGGCCATGGCGGGCGTCAAGCGCATCGATGCCTTTCTCGCTCAGCCGGAGCGCACGATCCCTGCCGAGCGCCGGACCGCTGCGCGCGGGGATGTGGAGCTTGCGCATGTGACCTTCGGCTATGGCGAAAAGCCCGTCCTGAGTGACTTCTCCATGACGGTAAAGCAGGGCGAGCAGGTCACGCTGGTGGGCCGCACCGGTGCGGGCAAGAGCACGGTATTCAAGCTTCTGCTGGGCCTATACCAGCCGCAGGCGGGCTCTGTTACCATTGGCGGCGTGGATGTGGCACGCATCACCGACCGCGAGCGCCGCACCTGCATCGGCTGCGTGGAGCAGCATTTCTCCCGTGTGCCGGGCACCGTGCTGGAGCAGATCACGCTGGGCGATCCGCAGATCACTGCAGAGATGGCACGGAATGCGGCAAAGCTTGCGGGCATTGACGAAGCCATTCAGGCCCTGCCGGAAGGCTGCGACACCATTTGCAGCGATGGCATGTTTTCGCAGGGTGAGTGGCAGCTGCTGTCCATTGCCCGCGCTGCGGCGGCGGACCCGGCTGTGCTTTTGCTGGACGAGGTCACAGCAAATCTGGACGCTGAAACGGAAGCCCGTGTGCTGGAAGCACTGCGCCGCGCCTCTGCAGGCCGCACGGTGCTCTCAGTCTCCCATCGCATTTACGAAAACCTGGGCGGCAGAACGGTGAAGATCGAGCCGCAGAGCATGTGAACCGAAACATTTTTCGCAATGCACGAAAAACGTTTCATCTCTTGACAGAACAGTCGCTGTGATGTAAAGCAAGGCGCGAAAGCCGGGCAAAGCTCGTCTCATTCTTTCAGGAGTGGTAAGGAAGATCAAAATCTGTTTTTTCATGTCAGACATGAAGATACTTCTTGTTCTTTCGCAGAGAAAGGAATATAATGGGAGAGATAAGATCACCAGCATGCACATGATAAAACTTGGAGTGCGCTCAAGGTCAAGAGGAAGATGATTTCTTTCCCGGCAGGACTGTGCTATACTGACAAAAAGATCTCCGGGTGCAGCGCAAAAGCTGCTGCAGGGAAGCTGAAACTTACAGAAATGAGGAACACACACGGCAATGGCACAGCACGAACGCGGCACGGCATATTATCATCTTCCGGGACTGTTTGAATTTTATGAACTGTACCGTGTGTTTCTGCCGCTGTTCCGTGAACACAGGGAATATTTTTACGACTGGTGCGAGATCGGTTCGGTCTACGGTGCACCGGCCGACTGCATCTGGGGCGGGGGCCGCACTGGCTTTGGCGATGCACAGCCGCACCGGGTGCTTGCACTGATGCAGGAATATGGCATATCGGCCCGGCTCACCTTCAGCAATTCGCTGCTCCGGAAAGAGCACCTTGCAGACCGGAAATGCAATGCCCTCTGTGCGCTGTTTGAAAAAGAAAACCGTGTGCAGAATGGTGTCATTGTCCATTCGGACCTGCTGCTGGACTACCTGAAAAAGCAGTATCCGGGCCTTTATTTCGTGTCCTCCACAACAAAGGTCCTTACAGATTTTCAGCAGCTCCGCAGAGAGACGGAACGGGAAGAGTTCCGCTATGTTGTGCCGGATTTCCGCCTGAACAAGTCGTTTGCAGAGCTGGATACCCTGCCGCAGGATCAGAAGGACAAGGTGGAATTTCTGTGCAACGAATGCTGCTGGTACGGCTGCCGGGACAGAAAGCACTGCTACGAGAATGTCAGCCGCAAAAATCTGGGCGAGGACTGCCCGGACCACCGCTGCACAGCGCCGGGCGCACAGCAGGGCTATCGTTTTTCAAAGGCAATGGAAAACCCCGGCTTCATCGGGGCCGGGGATATCCGCAAAGTTTATCTGCCCGGCGGCTTTTCCAACTTCAAGATCGAGGGGCGGGGCCTGGGCAGCGCGTTGATACTGGAATTTCTGCTTTACTACATGACAAAGCCTGAGTATCAGCTGCGCGTCCGGGAAGAAATTTATCTGGACAACATGCTGGATCTGTTCTGATGGCCCTGAGCCGCGTTCATATTTGCTTCCGTGATGCATCCTGCCGCCTTCGGGCGGCTTTTGTTAAGAACTTGAGTGAAGAAAAACCACCAGCTAAGCTGGTGGAATAAAAACGGCTTTAGCCCTAGACAAAGAGAAACCTCTCTGTAGAATAGAGTGTGGGTTTGCCAACCACATTCTAGGAACAGAGAGGTTTATCTTTGAAATGAAAAATAACAAAGACATAGATAGTTTAAGCCATACGACATGGAGATGTCAATACCATGTAGTGTTTGCACCGAAATATCGGAGAATGGTGATTTATGGCCAAATCAAAAAAGATATTGGTCAGATACTTCGCAAACTATGCGAGCAAAAGGATATTGAAATAATTGAAGCAGAAGCCTGCCCGGACCATATCCATATGCTGATAAGTTTTTCGCCGAAGTACAGCATTTCTTACGTTATGGGATATCTCAAGGGAAAGAGCAGCCTCGTGATTTTCGACAGACACGCGAATTTAAAGTACAAGTATGGAAATCGGCATTTCTGGGCCAGAGGATATTTTGTGGATACTGTTGGAAAAAACAAGCAGAGAATCCAGGAGTATATCAAGAGACAGCTGGAACAAGACCAAATTGCAGACCAGTTAAGCCTTAAGGAATTCACGGACCCGTTTACGGGTAGCAAGGGAACCAAGGCGTAAATAAAAGGCCCCTTGAGGGGCCTGCCACGAGACAGGAATGCAGTTGGCAGACCCATTCGTGGCCCCTTAAGGGGCTTTGCTAGTATTATGCCCTTCTAGGGCTTACTCAAGCCACCGGCTCAGCCGGTGGTTTTGACTTTGGAAGATAAAGAATAGGAGTCCCTGCAATGAAAAAATAAGGACGGCTTCGATTCTCCTGCTTATGGTTCTGGGAACCGGGCTGGTGCGGATGGCTCCACGGTGAAGGAAAAGCGGTTCCGTTATAGCTGCCATTATAATGTACGGCATCCGGTCAATGCGATGGACAGTCCGGCTACGGTGTAACAAAACTGGACGCAATCGTAGAGAGTATCGTATGCACCAAGTTTTCGGAGATTTTAGAGTGTTCCAAAAGCAAGCTGCTTCAGGATATGCTTCGCAAGGACATGGAAGTAGCGCAGAAAGAAGTATCACGTGTAAAGAGTGAACTCGACCTCAAGGACGACGAACGGAATGCATGCACTTTTTATATTTGGCATCAAGTTATAGATTGACAAGAGTACGCATACACGATAAACTTTATATAGTATCATGTGGATTAAAAGGAGACTCAACCATGAGTGTCAAGTATACTACCCCTGCCCAGCACAAGAGCAACCTCCGCAATGTGTATGGAACCTTTGCCATTGAGGGCATGACCATCAGCAAAGATACACGCAGCAACCTTGACCGCATTGGCAGCGGTCAGGCCAGCTATCAGCAGGTCGTGAATGAACTGCGCGCAAAGTACGCGAAGAAGGGCTGATTATGTTCTCAAAGTATGATGTCTACACCACAGTGCAGTCCATGTACTGCTACCCGGATACGGATGTTCTGATCAACAAGTTGAACATTCATGATAAAGCCGAACTCAAACAGGCCGAAGAAGAATTTACGGCTGTAAAACAGATGGCTCTGTTACAGGAGCCAATCAAGGGACGTTTTACCAAAACTCACCTATTTCGGATTCACCGCTTCCTTTTTGAGGATGTGTACCCGTTTGCAGGGCACATCCGCAAGGAGCAAATCAGCAAGGGCGACACGATGTTCTACCGCCAGACCTGATTGACCGAGAATTAGAGCGGGTGTTCAAAACCATTCACTCCAAGAAGCTGCTTGCCGAACAGGATAAAGAAAAGCAGATTCGAAATCTGTCGCAGACAATGGCGGAGTTAAATATTATCCATCCATTCCGTGAGGGAAATGGCCGTAGCACCCGTGAATTGATTCGCTGCATGGCGTTGGAATATGGTCTACATATTAACTGGGGCAACACTGATCGAGAGACTTTGATCAACGCTGCAATCGCTGCTGTAGATGATGATATGGCGTTCTGTGATGTTCTAAGACAGTGCGTTGAAACGGAAAACTAGCGAAAAACGCCCTGCCGAGATACGGCAGGACGTTTTGTTTTTTATGGACCTAGAGGGATTCGAACCCTTGACCTCTCGGATGCGAACCGAACGCTCTCCCAACTGAGCTATAGGCCCATGTGATGACCCTGTAAGTGTAACTCTGTTCGGGAAATTTGTCAAGTATTTTGGGCAGGGCCAAAAAGCATCGCTCAGCGGTTGCCTAGCTGCCAGAAAGCAACAGCGCTGGCAGCGGCAACGTTCAGGGAATCCACGCCGTGGGACATAGGGATTTTTACGGTGTAGTCACAGGCGGCAATGGTGCTGTGGGCAAGGCCGTCACCCTCTGTGCCCAGCACGATGGCGAGCTTCGGCTCGGCGGAAAGAGCGCTGTCGTCAATGCTTACGGAGCGGTCGCTCAGAGCCATGGCAGCAGTCTTGAAGCCAAGACTGTGCAGCTGAGCAATGCCGTTTTCCGGCCAGTCGGCAGGGCAGGTGCCGATCTGCGCCCAGGGCACCTGAAACACGGTGCCCATGCTCACACGCACGGCACGGCGGCACAGCGGGTCGCAGCAGGAAGGAGTAACGAGCACGGCATCCATGTTCAGTGCAGCGGCGCTGCGGAAGATCGCTCCCACATTGGTGGAGTCCACAATGCCCTCCAGAACGGCCACCCGGCGGGCATTGCGGCAGACCTCTTCCACGCTGCGCGGCAGCGGGCGGCGGAAGGCGCACAGCACGCCGCGGGTCAGCTCGAAGCCGGTCAGGCTGGCAAGGGTCTCGCGGTCGGCTGTGTACACCGGGGCATCCCCGCAACGGGTCAGGATATCGGCAGCCGGGCCGGTGATCTGTTTACGCTCCATGAGCAGGGAGAGCGGTGTGTATCCGGCATCCAGCGCGCGGGCGATCACCTTGGGGCTTTCGGCAATAAAGATGCCTTTTTCCGGTTCCAGACGATTGCGCAGCTGCGCCTGCGTCAGGCGGGCATAGACATCCAGCTCCGGTGCGGAAAGGTCTGTGATCTCGACAATATTCGGCATAAGGAAGTTCTCCTTTGGAAAAGCTTTTTTCTTATTCTAACACAACCTGTGAGGGAATGCAAAGTGCGGGCCGGGCACGGGCCGTATTTTCGGCGCTGGCAGAGCGCCGGGATACACATGCCGGATATGTAAAACTGATATGGACCAAGCTGTAAAAATATATTATAATAATAGGGTACGAAAAGAGGGGAAAAGGTAATATGAAAACAAAACATCATGGGCAGATGTCAGAGTCCTTCCTGACGGCGGTGTTCCTTTCGCTTTCGGGCGGGCTGCAGGATGCCTATACGTATCTGTTCCGCGGTAAGGTGTTTGCAAATGCACAGACCGGCAACATCGTGCTGCTGAGTTCCAACATCATGGATGGTCAGTGGGATCGGGTGCTGCACTATCTGGTTCCTCTGTGTGCTTTTGCGCTGGGCGTACTGGTGGCAGAAAAGATGCGGGAGCGCTTCTGCGACATGCAGCGGCTTCACTGGCGGCAGCTGGTGGTGCTGGGCGAAGTGCTTCTGCTGTTCATTGTAGGTCTTTTACCGCAGGAGCAGAATCTGCTGGCAAACGCCATCGTTTCCTTCTCCTGCGCAATGCAGGTGCAGGCGTTCCGCAAGGTGAACGGCTATGCATTTGCCAGCACCATGTGCATTGGTGACCTGCGCAGCGGTGTGGAAGCATTCTGCATCTGGAGCAAGACCCATGAACCGAAAGTTAAGGACCGGATGATGCGTTATTTTGGCATCATTCTGTTGTTCGCGGTGGGTGCCGGTATTGGAAGCATGGGCGCAGCGCGGCTGGCAGGAAAGACCATCTGGATCTCCTGCGGGCTGCTGCTGGTAAGCTTTGCGCTCATGTTCATCCGGGAAGAAATCGAAGAAAACCCTGCGATCGAAAAGGATCTGGCTGAGATCCGGCAGGAGACACGGGAGATCGACCGGACTCTCAAGCAGGAACTGAAGGAAGAGCGCGAGGAACTGCATGAGGAATTACACGAGAAATTGAGATAAAGCACCGGACATCAAAAAAGGAGCCACTGCGTGATGCAGCGACTCCTTTTGCTTGTCGAGAAAGGAAATTACTCAGAACGCAGGGCGGTGACGGGGTTGCACTTGGCTGCGCTGCGGGCGGGAATCAGACCGCCAAGGATCGTGAGCAGGTAGCCAGAACGATCAGGACCAGTGCAGCCTTGGGCGGCAGCACAGCGGTGACGCTGGTGGTTCCTGCAATGGAGTGGATGAGCATGTTGCCAGGGATCAGCAGCAGCAGGCACAGGCCCACGCCGATCACGCCGGAGCACATTCCGATAATGAAGGTCTCGGCATTGAACACCTCGGAGACATTGTGCTTGGATGCACCGATGGCACGCAGAATACCGATCTCCTTGCGGCGTTCCAGCACGCTGATATAGGTGATGACACCGATCATGATGGAAGAAACCGCCAGCGAGATGGCAACAAAGGCCACCAGCACATTGCTGACCATATCCACGATCTTGGTCACGGCGCTCATCAGGGTGCCGACCGTATCCGAGAATACGATCACCTTGTCCTCTTCGCCCTGCGCACGCATGGCGGCGTTGTAGGCGTTCAGGCTGTCCACGATGCGGTTCTTGGCCTCAAAGCTCTTGGGGTAGATCCAGATGCTGCCGGGCTTGGCATAATCCGAATAGCCCAGTGCACCAAGAACACTGCCGTAGGAGGTGGTGCTGGACTGCAGGTTCATCTTGACCAGATCCACAAGGTCGTCGGTGCTCATGTTCACCTGCACGGCACTCTGGAACACGGTGGGGTCGATCTTCAGGGCATCTTCCACCTGACTGCTGAGCTGAGCGATGTTGTTCTGGATGGCGGACTGGATCTGCTGGCTGAACTGAGTGGTCAGCTGGGTCATCAGCTGCTGCATCACGGTGCTCATCTGGGTCTGAATGGCAGCGGTGAGTTTGGTCTGCAGAGCTTCGCCCAGCTTCTGGCTCAGCTGTTCCGAGTAGCTTTGCAGATAGCTCGTCATGATGCCCTGCAGGTTCTGCTGCAGCGAAGCGGTGAACTGCTCCTGCAGGCCGGTGGTGTCCAGCAGGTCGCCCATGGATTCGGACAGAAGCTGTTTGAACTGGTCGCTCTCCATATAGGAAGAGAAACCAATCTTATCCAGATTCAAGATGCCGTTGCCGATGATATAGCGCTTATAGCCATTCATGATCTTCTTCATCAGGCTCTGCAGCGCATCCTCCGAGACGGACAGGTCCATATCGGCAAACAACTGGCTCAGATCCAGCGCGTCCATGTCCGGCAGCTCCACATCACTCATGTCGATGTCGCTCAGGTCCAGATCGCTCAGATCCAGCTGGAATGCGGACGGATCAAGGATGGAGGAAAAGTCAAAGCTGCCATCCTGCAGATCAAATGCACCGCTCAGGTCGAACTGCAGCTTGCTTGCATCGAACTGGAAGGCATCCTTCAGCATATCGGTATCCACCGAGAACAGGGAAGAAATGTCAAGATCGGTTTCGCGCTGGTCGGCATCAAAGCGCTCGCCGGTCAGCACGTTCACTTCCGGGTCGGCAAGCTGCTGCTTTACCACTTCACTTTCGGCTGCATGGTCGATGGCGTAGTAGGTGAGTGCATGGGTATAGGCAACGCCTATGGGCAGAATGGTGGAGCTGGCATCTGCGCGGGGCTGCACCACGCCCACGATGGTCAGATCCGGACTGTTTTCCACAAGCTGCTCCACATACGCTTCATCGTCGGAGCGGTTGCGCAGATCTGGCGTTCTTCGTCATAAACGTAATAGTCCGAGCTGGTAACGATCTTATATTTCAGGCCCACAAAGGTATCGTAGGGGTAGGTGCCGTAGCCGGTGGGAGCCTGTGTGTTCTTGTTTTTTGCGTACTCCTGCAGAAAACGCATCATCACGCTGTCGTCCTCAATGCCCAGAATATAAAGAGCGTAATCGCTGATGCTGCCATCCGAATTCAGCACAAGAACGGCCTCGTTGTAGCTTTCCGGCCAGCGGCCTGCCTTGACATCGTACTGATCTTCGTACAGCGAAGGCTCTTCGGCCATCTCGGTAAACACGCTCTGGTTGGTCATGGAAGAGACGATGCCGGCGGCAGAGGTGGTGTTGTTCAGCGCAGAAAGGCTGCTGTCCGGGAAGATCTGGCGCACGGTGCCGTCCTTGTTCTGGCGATAGATCAGCGGTGCGATGCCGTAGGAATACTCGATGGAAGCAGCATCCTCCGAGATGGTGCACTCGTCGCTGTCCAGATATTTTTTCAGGGAGGCAAGGTCATTGACGGAGGAATTATCCTCGGTCAGCTGGCTCAGCAGTTCACGCACTGTGACCATGCCTCCGGGGTGGAAGAAGCGCTGGTGGCGCCCACATTGGTGTTGTTGGCAACGGCGCTGGTGTAGCTTCCCGGGTCCAGCAGGGCGGCAAGGTCTACGCCGGTGGTCGAGATCTGCAGCGGATATTCCGAAAGGGTGGAGCGTTCCATCTCCTGGATATAATTGCTCACACCGGCCGAGAGCGAAAGGATGAGCGCAATGCCGATGATGCCGATGGAACCCGCAAATGCGGTGAGCAGGGTGCGGGTCTTTTTGGTGAGCAGGTTGTTGAAGCTCAGCGCGAGAGCGGTGAGCGGCGACATGGAAGAACGGCCCAGATTTTTGTGCACCGGCGGCACCTGAGCGGAATCATCCGGCGCAAACGGTGCGGTGTCCGATTGGATCACGCCGTCCCGCAGGCGGACGATGCGGGTAGCATACTGCTCTGCAAGCTCCGGGTTATGGGTGACCATGACCACAAGGCGGTCTTTGGCCACCTCCTTCAGCAGCTCCATCACCTGAATGCTGGTGTCGCTGTCCAGTGCGCCGGTCGGCTCGTCGGCCAGCAGGATGTCGGGGTTATTGACCAGTGCGCGGGCGATGGCCACACGCTGCATCTGGCCGCCGGACATTTCGCTGGGGTGCTTGTGCAGCTGGTCGCCCAGACCTACCTGCTCCAGCGCCTTGGTGGCCCGGCTGCGGCGCTCGGCACCGGAAATGCCGGAGATGGTCAGCGCCAGCTCCACATTGGAAAGCACTGTCTGGTGCGGGATGAGGTTATAGCTCTGGAACACAAAGCCAATGGTGTGGTTGCGGTAAGAGTCCCAGTCGCGGTCGGTATATTTTTTGGTGGAGATGCCGTTGATGATCAGATCACCGCTGTCGTAGCGGTCCAGACCGCCAATGACGTTCAGCAGGGTGGTCTTACCGGAACCGCTGGGGCCGAGAATGGCGACGAATTCGTTGTCCCGCAGGTTCAGGCTGACATCATCCAGTGCTTTCTGCACCAGATCGCCGGTTTTGTATTCTTTCTTGATGTGGTTGAGTTGGAGCATGTGTGAGCCTTTCCGGCGCATCCTCGCAGGAACGCTGCCGCTGTACATTATAATAAACTGCCCGGATACAGGACCCGCAGCAAGGCGTTATACACTTCTATTTTACCGAAACAATATGAAAAAACTGTGTATATTTCAACATAAATTTTGACCGGACCGGTATTTTTGGCTTTTGAGGCAGAAAAACAGGAAAATAAAGGAAAAATTGACGTGGAGGTTGAATTTGCGTCGCCGTCGTGCTATTTTAATAGCGGAAGATCCTGATAAAACAGAAAAGCATCGCGAAAGCAGAATTACACTGCCAATACGACGCAAAAATCTGCGATGAACCGCAAGCACAAAATAAAATGTGTCGCGGCGCAGAAAAACACGACAAAAAAATGCAACGAATGTGATTTTGATGTTTTTAGACGCTTTTTCAGGATTGAACCAGCCCTCTCTGCTCTTTAAAATAAGATAAGAAAAACAAGGAATGCCTTGAAAACGTCGCAGAACCTTGTAGCAAGGGAGGAAAAATTATGGAACGTACATTTTCACCTATGATCCGTCAGTTTTCGGCAATCGACGGGTTGCAGAAAGCATATACGCTGGTATACTCAATGGATACAGGCAACGAAAACGGCTGCTGCCTGACGCTTTGCCGTACCGGGAACCGGCAGTACATGCAAAGCTGCTACATTGCAGCTGCGCCAGAGTTCTGCTACCGGATCCTGCGCTATCTGTGTGAGAATGGCGTCCAGCCGGAGATCTGGCAGGATGTGGTAGAAGAACTGACCGATACAGAACAGCTCAGGCAGAAAGGCGGCGCGTTGCGTGGAGAGTGAGCACACAGCAAAAACGCTGCAGATCGCCCTTGGAAGCTACGACCGCAAGGAGCTGCGGGTGGAAAAGAACTACCTGCAGGAGCAAAGCCCTGCGTTGGAGTGCACCTGCTTCCAGAACGGCGGCCGTCTGCTGGAACAGCTGCGTCAGGGCCGTCAGTTTGATGTTGTGATCCTCTGCAGCCAGCTGGAAGATATGAGCGGGCTGGAGTTTTTAATGAATATCCGCAGCATGGATCCCAAACCGAATGTTGTTCTGTTTGATGAGGGCAGGCGGCAGAATACGAGTGCCATTTGTCTGGAATCGGGCGATGGATTCTGCTATGTGGGCCATGCCGAACTGAAGAACCTGCTGTGGGAGCTGTACCGCCTGCCGGGACGGCAGAGCCAGCGCATGGAACGCAAGTGTCAGGAACTGTACGAGGCTGGGGCATCCAGCTGCCGGACGTGAACTGCAACTATCTTTCCTGTGCGGTGGGCGTGGTGTACGGCACCAGCCAGAAGCTGGCCATCCGCAAGGAGATCCTGCAGGCGGTGAGCGAGCAGTACGATGTGTCGGTCTCTGCTGTGGACAGCGGCATCCGGCGTATGATTGACCAGCTGGAAGCAAAGCCCTCGGCCAAGTGGCTGCGCTTCAAGGACGAAAGCGGATTTGCGGACGAGAAACCTACCACTGGTAAACTGATCTACACTGTCAAGAATTATCTTCAGCGTCAGAAGGACGACTGAGCATAAAACACAGGAGGCGCAAGGGTATGGAGCAGATGCGGCAGAACGAGGCGGGTGCACTGACCGCGCAGGCGATCCCGCAGAAGGATGTGGAACAGGCATGCTTCCATGCACTGGGCCTGATCGGACGCAATTGCGAATATCTGGACCAGCACCTTGCGCATGTGGGTGCCGACCAGCAGACCCGACAGGCGGTGAACGATATCAGCGCTGCGTCGGCAAGGCTGGACCGCACTGTGAACGAAGTGATGTCGCTGCTGGATTTTCTGCGCACCGAGGAAGACCCGCGGCTCTATCCGCTGGACCTGTGCCAGCTGCTGCAGCAGGTCGCCGCACAGGCCGATATGGTGCAGGCACAGCTTGGGGTGGAACTGACGCTGGACTATGGCGGCTGGACAGCCTGCCGGGTCATGGCGGATCGCAATGATGCAGAACTGCTGTGCCTGCATCTGCTCTCGAATGCCTTGCGGGCCTGCAGTGCGGGCGGCAAAGTGCGGCTGATGCTGCGCCGCAGCGAAAGCTTCTGGCAGTTGACGGTGATGGATAATGGCTGCGGCCTGCCGGAAGCAGGCGAGGATGCATGGCTGGAGAACCGGCGCTGCTTTCTGGGCGGCGCAAAGCTGGGCCTGCTGCTCTGCCGCGAGTGCTGCCGCCGTATGGGCTGGGGCCTGCGGGTGGAGCGCGCACCGGAAAAGGGCACACAGGCAGTGGTGACCATTCCGCTGTGCACCGACCGCATAATGGAGCCGACGGTAGAGCTGCATACGGGCGGCGATACGGCACAGGCACAGCAGCATCAGTACCAGCTGCGCAATATGCTGGTGCGGGAGCTGCGTACCATGCCGGAGCGCGGCGACCCGGACGAGCTGTGATGCATGCTGCATGATTGCATTATAATAATGAATAAGGACTGCTGCGGGGGAGATGCTCCTGTGCGGCAGTCCTTTTTTGTTGGCAAAGGTTAAGAACCTTTGCAAGATACCGGTGCAGTCGCATAAAAAGCGACAAGTTCACAAAATGTTTAACTTTTTGAGCGGAAAATACTATTTTTTCTGTGTAAAATAAGGGACGCTGATTGATTGTGCCGCAAAATTGGATTATAATACATTTGTATGCGAATTGACAAAATGATTCGTTAACAAACTAATTTTTGGCAAAGAAATTGATTTTGCCGTCCACCGGGGGCTTTGCCTCCGGCATTTGTCCTTAGGAGGAAAAACAACGTGAGAGTAGGTCTTGACATCGGCAGTACCACCATCAAGTGTGTGGTGCTGGATGAACATGATGCGCTGCTGTATTCTACATACGAACGGCATTACAGCCATATTCTGGAAAAGGCGCAGGAGCTGCTGCGCCGCATCGATGCCGAGCAGCTGCACGGTCAGAAGGCGCTGCTGAGCATTTCCGGTTCGGCGGGCATGGGTCTGGCCGACAGCTGCGGCGTGCCCTTTGTGCAGGAGGTGTTCTCCACCCGCGTGGCGGTCAAGCGCTTTGTGCCTGCCACCGACTGCGTGATCGAGCTGGGCGGTGAGGATGCCAAGATTCTGTTTCTGACCAACGGTACCGAGGTGCGCATGAACGGCAGCTGTGCCGGCGGCACCGGTGCTTCATCGACCAGATGGCCACCCTGCTGAAAATGGGTGCCGACGAGATGAACAAGGCAGCAGAGAACGCACAGCGCACCTACACCATTGCGTCCCGCTGCGGCGTATTTGCCAAGAGCGACGTGCAGCCCCTGATCAATCAGGGTGCCCGCACCGAGGACATTGCTGCCAGCATTTATAAGGCTGTGGTCAACCAGACCATTGCAGGCCTTGCACAGGGCCGTCCCATCAAGGCAATATCCTGTATCTGGGCGGCCCGCTCACCTTCAGCAGCGTGCTGCGCAAGAGCTTTGACGAAGCGCTGAACGTGACCGGCATCTGCCCGGAGAACAGCCTGCTGTATGTGGCACTGGGCGCTGCCCTCTATGCCGACAAGGCTTTCGTTCTGTCTGAGGTGGCCGATGCGCTGGATCAGTATGCTGCCACTGCCACCTACGCCAGCGAGCCGCCGCTGTTCGCCAGCAAGGAGGAGTATGAGGCGTTCCACGCCCGCCACATGTCCCACAGTGTGCCGCGTGTGCCGTTCAGCGCGCAGTGCGGCCCGGTGCATATCGGCATCGACTCCGGCTCCACCACCGTCAAGCTGGTGGTGGTGGACGAGAAGAGCCAGATCCTTTACACCAACTATCAACCGAACCTCGGCAACCCGCTGCCCCTCATCCGGGAACAGCTGCTGAAAATTTACAAGGAGCACCCGGGCCTGCAGGTGGTCAGCGTGACCACCACCGGCTACGGCGAAGAGCTGGTGAAGAACGCATTCCGCTGCGATTACGGTCTGGTGGAAACGGTGGCGCACTTTACCGCTGCAAAATACTTTATGCCGGATGTGGATTTCATCATCGACATCGGCGGGCAGGATATGAAGTGCTTCAAGATCGAGGATGGAGCCATCAGCAACATCTTCCTGAACGAAGCATGTTCCTCCGGCTGTGGCAGCTTTTTGCAGACCTTTGCACAGGCACTGGGCTACGATGTGAAGAAATTTGCCAGCCTTGGCCTGTTTGCAGACCGCCCGGTGGATTTGGGCAGCCGCTGCACCGTGTTCATGAACAGCTCGGTCAAGCAGGCCCAGAAGGACGGCGCCAGCATCGAGAACATCTCGGCTGGTCTGTCCATCAGCGTGGTCAAGAACGCACTGTACAAGGTCATCCGCGCTTCCAGCCCGGAAGAGCTGGGCCGCAAGATCGTGGTGCAAGGCGGTACCTTCTATAATGAAGCCGTGCTGCGCGCCTTTGAAAAGGAGATGGGGGTGGAGTCATCCGCCCGGACATTGCCGGCTTGATGGGCGCTTACGGTGCGGCTCTGTTCGGCCTGCGCCAGAGCCAGAAGGCCCACAAGACTGCTTCTGCCATGATGAACGAGCAGGAGCTGGAAGCCTTTGCGCAGAAGGTGGTCAGCGTCAAGTGCGGCGGCTGCGGCAACCATTGCCAGCTCACCGTCAACACCTTTGCGGATGGCCGCAAGTACATCTCCGGCAACCGCTGCGACAAGCCTGTGACCGGCAAGAGCGCCGACGACAGCCTGAACCTCTACGCCTACAAGCAGCAGCTTCTGGCCGAGTACAAGCCGGTGGCCGGCAAGCGCGGCTCCATCGGCATCCCGCTGTGTCTGGGCTTCTACGAGCTGCTGCCCTTCTGGTGGGCCTTCTGGACAAAGCTTGGCTTTGCCGTGCACACCAGCCCGGTGTCCAGCCGCGGCCTGTACCTCGCCGGTCAGGCTACCATCCCAGCGATACCGCCTGCTTCCCGGCAAAGCTGAGCCACGGCCACATCAAGCCCTGAGCCAGATGCAGCTGGACGCTATTTTCTACCCCTGCCTGACCTACAATGTGGACGAGGGCCTGGGCGACAACCACTATAACTGCCCGGTGGTGGCCTACTACCCGAGGTTCTGGCAGGCAACTGCCCGGAGCTGGAGGGCACCAAGTTCATCTATGACTATGTGGGCATCCACCGCCCTAAGGACTTTGTGCACAAGATGGCAAAGAACATCCTGCCCAAGTACTTTGGCGGCATCTCCGAGAAGGAAGTGCAGGCCGCAGCGGATGCCGCCTATGCGGAATACGAGTCCCACATGGCAAAGATCCGCGTGAAGGGCAGCGAGATCATCGATGAAGCCCGCCGTCAGGGCAAGCGCATCATCGTGCTGGCAGGCCGCCCCTACCATGTGGACCCCGAGGTGAACCACGGCATCGACCGCCTCATCACCCGCCACGGTGCTGCCGTTGTTACCGAGGACAGCATCTCCAATCGAGTGCAGAAGTTCCCCACCAGTGTGCTGAACCAGTGGACCTACCACAGCCGCCTGTATGCCGCCGCCAAGTACTGCACCACCCAGAAGGATATGAATCTGGTGCAGCTGGTGTCCTTCGGCTGCGGCGTGGATGCCATCACCACCGACGAGACCCGCGAAATTCTGCAGGAGGGCGGCAAGCTCTACACCCAGCTCAAGATCGACGAGATCACCAATCTGGGTGCCGTGAATATCCGCCTGCGCAGTCTGTTTGCTGCTCTGGACGAGCGGGACGAGGTGGCCGCAGAAAAGGCAGAATAAAATAGAGATAGAGCAAAAAGCTTTTAAGAAAGCAACATAGGAGGAACCTATGGAATACAATTATCCCAAATTTACCCCGGAGATGAAGAAGACCCATACCATCCTCATCCCCAACATGGCCATTACCCAGTTCCGCCTGCTGGAGTACGCCCTGCGTTACGACGGCTACAAGTGCGAAATTCTGGGCAACTGCGGCAGTGCCGTGGCACAGCTGGGCCTGAAATACGTCCACAACGACACCTGCTACCCGGCTCTGCTGGTCATCGGTCAGTTTCTGGATGCGCTGAACAGCGGCAAGTATGATCTGGATCACACCGCCCTGCTCATCACCCAGACCGGTGGTGGCTGCCGTGCCTCCAACTACATTCATCTGCTGCGCAAGGCACTGGTCAAGGCGGGCTATCCGCAGATCCCGGTGGCCAGCCTGAACTTCTCGGGTCTGGAAAAGGACAGCGGCTTCCAGATGACCCTGCCGCTGGCCCGCCGTGCGCTGGCCTGCATCTTCTACGGCGATATGCTGTGCGCTTTGCGTAATCAGGTGGCACCTTACGAGAACGAGAAGGGGGCTGCCGATAAGATGGTAGACCTGTGGGTGGAACGCTTGGGCCGCGTGCTGCTGGCAGGCAAGGGCTACACCTCCAAGGAGATGAAGCACACCTTCCCCCTCATCGCAAAGGACTTTGCTGCCATCCCCGTTACCCGGGTGCCTAAGGTCAAGGTGGGCGTGGTTGGCGAAATTTACGTCAAGTACAGCCCGCTGGGCAACAACGACCTGCAGAAGTTTCTGGAAAGTCAGGACTGCGAGGTGAACTTCTCGGGCCTGATGGGCTTTGTGCAGTACTGTGCCTTCAACATGGGCGAGGACCACGTCCTGTACGGCGGCAAGCTGGCGGTGAAGATCGGCATTGACCAGTTCCTGAACTGGCTGGACAGCATCGAGCGCGCCATGCTCAAGGCTGAGGCCGATGCAGGCTTCTACGCCCCCGGTCCCTTCAAGGAGCTGGTGGAAAAGCCCAAGGGCATCATTTCACTGGGTGCCAAGATGGGCGAGGGCTGGCTGCTGACTGCCGAGATGATCGAGCTGGTGCAGGGCGGCTACGGCAACATCGTGTGTGCCCAGCCTTCGGCTGCCTGCCCAACCACATCGTGGGCAAGGGTATGGTGAACAAGATCCGCGCCCTGTACCCCAGTGCCAACATTACCCCCATCGATTACGACCCCAGCGCCACCAAGGTCAATCAGGAGAACCGCATCAAGCTGATGCTGGCAGTGGCCAAGGAGCGCCTGAATGCCCCGGTGGAGGCAAGGCCCCTGACGGCAGAGGAGATCGCAGGCGGCGCGCCCAAAGTCGGCGCAGCGGTCTGATGTTCTAAAGCGGAGAATACTGAAATGCAAAAAGCCCGTCCGGGCCTAAAACTCGGACGGGCTTTCATCATGCCTTGAGAAAAATCAATGCAGGAGAGATCACTTCTGATTCTTCATGTAGATGTGGTGGGGCAGACCGGCAATGTACAGCGGGGTCAGCTCGGCCTGGATCAGCGGGCGGGCATAAGCCAGGAACTCATCGGTCATCTGGGTGTGGTTGGCGTTCATCCAGCTCAGCGGCACCTTCTTTTCGAGGTTTGCAACCTCGCTGATGGGGTGCAGCTCGGTGGTGCACTGGTACGGGCTGTTGGAGATGCGCTTCAGGGCCACCATCTGGCCGGTAACGCCTCAAAGGCCGCCTTGGCGGCAGCACCGCCCACCTGATAGGCTTCGGTGATGTCGGTGCGGCTGGTCAGATGGCCTGCGCAGCGCTGCAGGGTGGAAAGCTCGATGCAGCGGGTCTTGGTATCCAGATTGCGGGCCACCACATTTGCCAGATACCGTGCGGTGCCGGTCAGGGCCTTATGGCCGAAAGCATCCACTGCGTGCACATCGTCGGCCAGCTCACAGACGTAGCGGCCATCTTCCAGCTTCACGCCTTCGGAAACGGCGATCACGATGCTGGGCTTCTTCTCCTGCATCACGCGCACCTTCTCAATGAAGTGTTCCACATTGAAGGGCACTTCGGGCAGGCAGATCATGTCCACACCCTCGCAGTCGTCACTCTTTGCCAGAGCGGCGGCAGCGGTCAGCCAGCCGGCGTTGCGGCCCATGATCTCCACCACGGTGACGTACTTGGTGCCGTACACGGTGGCATCGCGGATGATCTCCTTCATCACCACGCGATGTACTTGGCAGCAGAGCCGTAGCCGGGGGTGTGGTCGGTGACCATCAGGTCGTTGTCGATGGTCTTGGGCACGCCCATAAAGCGGATGTCGCTCTGGATGCGTTCGCCGTACTCAGACAGCTTGCCGATGGTGTCCATGGAGTCGTTGCCGCCGATGTAGAAGAAGTAGCCGATGTTCAGCTTTTCCAGAATGGCGAACAGCTTTTTGTAGACGGTCTCGTCCTCATGCCAGTCCGGCAGCTTGTAGCGGCAGCTGCCGAGGAAGCTGGACGGGGTGCGCTTGAGCAGCTCGATGTCCAGATCGTCTGTCAGCACGGTGGAAAGATCCACCACCCGCTCCTCCAGCAAACCGGCAACGCCATTGCACATACCGTAAACGATCTCTGCGCCGCGGTTCTTGCAGCTCTCAAAGACGCCTGCAAGGCTTGCATTGATGACGGAAGTAGGACCGCCAGACTGACCAACGATTGCATTTTTACCCATGATGATTTCTCCTTTTTTGTTTTTCTGTTTCGGCAATATAATATTACGTGCAGGATGCACGAAAACAGACGCGGGAAAAGGGATTACAGACGGATGTGGCGCGGGGTGCCGTTGACATAGACGGGCGTTACCTCGTCCAGGATCAGCGGGCGGGCGTACTCCTCAAAGGCAGCAGTCACCTGCATCCCGTCGGGGCTGATCCAGTCCAGCGGCACCTTCTTTTCAAGGTTTGCCACCTGCTGCACATCCACCGACTCGGTGATGCACTGGTAGGGATAAGCGGAAATGCGCTTGAGCGCGATCATGCGGCCGGTCTCGCCCGCAAAGGCTGCTGCTGCTGCGGCACCGCCCACAGCGTAGGCTTCGTTCACATCCGTGCGGCTGGCCAGATGGCTGGCGCAGCGCTGCAGGGTGGAAAACTCGATGGCACGGCTCTTGCAGTTCAGCTTGTCGTGGATGAGGTCGGAGAGATAACGGCTGGTGCCGCTGAGCACGGCCTTGTGGCCAAAGGCATCCAGCTGGCCTGCGGTGGACACCAGATCGCACAGATAGGTGCCGTCGGCGGTCTTTACGCCCTCGCTGGCCGCAATGATCACATTGGACTTGCGGCGCTGCAGCTCGTCCACCTTGGCAAGGAACTTGTCCTGATCGAAGGGCACCTCCGGCAGCAGGATCAGATCCGGGCCTTCGCAGTCGTCGCCGCCCGCAAGGCAGGCCGCACCGGCAAGCCAGCCCGCATGTCGGCCCATGATCTCGGCCACGGTCACGCTGCGGATGTCATACACGGAGGAATCCCGGATGACTTCCTTTAAAATAGTGGCAATGTACTTGGCGGCAGAGCCGTAGCCGGGGGTGTGGTCGGTCAGGCACAGGTCGTTGTCGATGGTTTTGGGCACACCGATGAACCGCACGCTGCTGCCCACGCGCTCACCGTAGCGGGAAAGCTTTGCGATGGTGTCCATGGAGTCGTTACCGCCAATGTAGAACACCGCGCAGATGTCGTACTTGTCAAACAGGGTGAACAGTTTGATGAAGGGTGCGGAGTCCACATCCGGGTCCGGCAGCTTGTAACGGCAGCTGCCAAGGTAGCTGGAAGGCGTGCGCTTGAGCAGTTCAATGCTCATGCGGTCGTCCAGCAGGACGTTCAGCTCCAGCATTTCTTCCTTGAGCAGACCTTCGATGCCGTATTTCATACCGTACACCTTGTCTGCACCCAGGCTGCAGGCGGCTTTGTACACGCCTGCCAGACTGGAGTTGATCACGGCGGTAGGACCGCCGCTCTGACCAATGATCACATTCTTGGCCATGAGTACCTCCTTTTGCAAATTTCATTCTTATCATTTGTACATCGCTGCAGGTTCCGGCTTCCGCGCCGCCAGAGTGGGGTTTGGTCTAAAGGCCCTGCACTGCCCGCAGACCGTGCGGCAAACAAACCGGATGCTGCAAGTGATACAAAAAAGTTTGCGGCATGTGCACACCCTTTTTGTAAAATGTGCAAAATTACCACATCCTTATTGTACCTGTTTTGCCTGTTGTATGCAAGACCTAATTGGTTGCACAGGCAAAAAAATTATGATAAAATAAAAAACGCACAGCCCCGGGCGGATAAAACCCCCTTCTGTGCGGGAAAAATGGAGAAAGCTGGAAAAACCATGGGCATTTCACACGAGTATCATTCTGCGCCGCGCCGGGCACGGCGCGGTACAGTCAGCGGCAAGCTGCGCTTTCTGGGCGCAGTGGTCGCCATTTTGCTGGTATCCTACGCCATCACGGCCATTCTGGAAAAGGGCGCAGAGGCGCGGACGATACCCCGTCCACCAACGCCAGCGGCATTGCCGAGAACATTCTGGCACCGCTGCCCATGCAGGGCGAAGAGGATAGCAGCAGTGCTGCACAGGATGACAGCACCGGTGGGCAGGCCGTCACACTGGAGAACTTTGGCCCTGCAAAGCAGAGCGCTGGGGCCTACACCGTCAAAGCCTATGATGCCAGCGTCATCCGCCAGCCCAGCTGCGGGCAGGTGGACCTGAGCTACTTTGCGGACGCAGCCTTTCTGGGCGACAGTCTGACGGTGGGCTTCTCGGATTACCAGATCAATCTGGACGGGGCACTCATCTGCGGCTATACCGGCGTTGGCCCGGATGCCATTGTGAACCGCAGCGCAGTCAAAAGCCCCACCCGCGGGCAGGAGGTAGCGCTGGATGTGCTGGCCGCTGCCCGGCCCAAGAAGCTGTATATCCTGCTGGGCACTAACACCCTCACCACGCTGGGCGCTTCGGACCGCTTCCTTGCCTACTATGGCAGATGCTGGATATGCTGCGCGAGGCTTTGGGCGAGGACTGCGTGATCTACGTGCAGTCTATCCCGCCGGTGCGACCCTCGGCAGCTGCTGAAAAGCCCGGCCTTGCATCGGATGTGCTGCGCGGTGTGAACGAGCAGCTGGCTCAGCTGGCCGCCAGCAAGGGATGCGTTTACCTTGACCTGTGGGAGACCCTTGCCGACGGCGAGGCAACCTGAAGGAGATGCTTGCAGCGCCGGATGGCGTGCATCTCTCTGCAGGCAACGGCTACGGCGCGTGGGTCACCTACCTGCGAAACCACGCCAAGTACCGCGCGGATAATTCCTAGACGATGGGCAGCATTTACAGTGCACAGTAAAACGGAGTGAAAAATAAAGAGCCGTTGCACAAAATGGATGTGCAATGGCTCTTTTGTGTATGATGCAGTTTCCCACAGCGACCCTACGGTGAAAAAGTGTTTCAGAAAAGCCCGCAGGCTTTTCTGAAACACAAATATAAAATAAATTTTCCGCTGAAAATGCCCAGAGCGAACGCGGAGGGCATTCCGATCATAAAATTACTCCTGCTGTTCCAACTCCAGCAAATATTGCTTCATCTCCACGCCATAGGCGTAGCCGGTGAGCTTGCCGGTGCTGCCCACCACCCGGTGGCAGGGCTGAAGGATGGCGATGGGGTTGCAGTGGCAGGCACCGCCCACGGCACGGCTGGCCTTGGGCTTGCCAACAGCGGCGGCCAGCTGGCCGTAGGTGCGGGTCTCACCGTAGGGGATGCGGCACATCTCGGCCCAGACGGCCTTCTGGAAGGGGGTGCCCTTGGGGGCCAGCGGCAGATCGAACTCCCTGCGCGCCCCGGCAAAATATTCGTTCAGCTGCTCCTCGGCTTCCTGTAAAAGCGGTGTCTCGCACACCTTGCGGGGCAGCGGTTCCAGTTCCGGCACCCCGTCCGGGCAGAGGGTCAGCCCGCAGATGGCATCGTTTTCCTCTTCCAGCCGGAAGGTTCCCAGAATGCTGTTCACATACCAGACGTTCAAAAGTTGCGCTTCCTTTCCTATGAGTTTGTGTTATACTTAAAACTATACTAACACAAATATTTCCGCAGCGAAAGGGGCGTTTCTTGTTATGGTACAGGCATTGGAAGAGATCATTGCCAAAAGCAGCAGCATCGTGTTCTTTGGCGGGGCGGGCGTTTCCACCGAGAGCGGCATCCCGGACTTCCGCAGTGTGGACGGACTTTATCATCAGAAGTACGCCTACCCGCCGGAAACGATCCTGAGCCATACCTTCTGGGAGGAGAACCCGGAGGAGTTTTACCGTTTTTACCGCGATAAGCTCATCGTGAAGGGGGCAAAGCCCAACGCGGCCCACCTGCGGCTGGCAAAGCTGGAAGGGGAGGGCAGGCTGAAAGCGGTCGTCACCCAGAACATCGACGGCCTGCATCAGGCGGCGGGCAGCCGCACGGTGTACGAGCTGCACGGCAGCACCCTGCGCAACTACTGCACCCGCTGCGGTAAGTTCTACGATGTGGATTTCATTGCCAACAGCACCGGTGTGCCCCGCTGCACCGAGTGCGGCGGCATCGTCAAGCCGGATGTGGTGCTGTATGAAGAAGGGCTGGACGAGGAGGTGCTGTTCGGCGCGGTGAACGCCATCCGCCATGCGGATACCCTGATCATCGGCGGCACAAGCCTTGTGGTGTACCCGGCGGCAGGACTGATCCGGTACTTCCGGGGCGACCATCTGGTGGTCATCAATATGCAGCCCACCGGGGCAGATGCGGAAGCCGACCTGTGCATTGCAAAGCCCATTGGTCAGGTGCTGAGCGAGGATGTAACGCTGGATCTGTAAAACAAAAAGAGCGGCCCTGTTTCGCGCCGATTCTCGCCCCCGGTCCGGTATGCTGGATGCATACTGAAAAAGAATGGGGGAAACCAAATGATCCAGGTTTGTGACCCGCCGCGCACGCGGCAGGTAAGGCGGCTTTCGGCGGAGGAATTCTGCCGGCTGGCGCAGAGCGAAGTGAGCAGTGTGTACCGTCCGCGCAGCGAGGTGCTGCGGATGCTGACGGTAGGTGAGGTGTGGGGCGTGTACAGTACACGCGGTGTGCCGGGAGCCGGGTGCATCCTGCTGCCCATGGATGCCGATGTGGCAGCGGCGGCTGCGCTGCGCCGCTTTCTGGGCTGGAACCGCACGTCAGGCGGATATTTTTGACCCCGGCAGCCGGCCGGACGGCCATGCCGCCGAGACCCTTGCACCGCTGCTGGCTGCGGCTGCTGCCCGGCAGGAGTTTCTTGCCCGGCAGCGGGCACGGTGGGCCGTGGTGGAATGTGCGGCAGAAGAGCTGATCCCGCTGTATCTGCGTCAGGGGTTTGCTTTGCGGGCTATCCGTCCGCTGGACAGTCTGGCACCGTGTTTCCTGCTGCAGGCCGGGTGCCTTGCGCAGAATGTGCCGCCGGTATGGCTCCCGCTGGCCGACCGGGTGCACATTGCCATCCTGCTGGCTCGAGGCTATGCCGCGCTGGAAAGCCGCGAAAGCCCGCAGGGCACCGTGCTGGCACTGTATCCCGTATGATGTGAAAGTGAGGAAGTTGAAATGAAAGCAGTGATTCTGGAAGATTATGCCATACAGCAGGGAGATCTGGACTGGTCGGGTGTGAAGGCGCTTGTGCCGGACATCACCCGCTATGGGCGCACCGCGCAGGAAGAGGTGGTGCCGCGCATCGGGGATGCGGAGATCGTGTTCCTGAATAAGTGTCGCATCGACGAAGCCGTTCTGGCCCAGTGCCCGAAGCTCAGGTGGGTGGGCATCATTGCCACCGGTACGGATAACCTTGATCTGAAAGCCTGCCGCCGCCATGGCGTGCCGGTAGCCAACGTGCCAGGCTATTCTACTTACAGTGTGGCACAGATGACCTTCAGCCTGCTGCTGGCCATCTGCCAGTGCGCCGACCGTTACCATCGCCTTGTGCAGGACGGCCAATGGCGCACCGAGGAGCCTGCGGCCTACGGTCTGCTGCCGCAGGTGGAACTGCTGGGCAAGACCTTTGGCATCTATGGCTACGGCAGCATTGGCCGGCAGACCGCCCGCATTGCCAAGCCTTTGGCATGGAGGTGTTGGTGTGCACCCGCACCGTTCGGCCGGAGTACGAAGCCGACGGTGTGGAGTTCGTGGATCTTGACACCCTGCTTGCCCGCAGCGATGTGCTCAGCCTGCACTGCCCGGCAACACCTGCAACACGGGGGCTGATCAACGCGGCCACCCTTGCCAAGGCAAAGCCCGGCATGATCTTGCTGAATACTGCGCGCGGTGCACTGGTGGACGAGCAGGCCGTGGCCGATGCGCTGAAAAACGGGAAGCTTGGCTTTTACGGTGCCGATGCCTTTGGCACTGAACCGCTGCCGCAGGCAAGCCCTTTGCGCGGCCTGCCGAATGCCCTGCTGACACCGCACATCGCGTGGGCCACCAACGAAGCCCTGCAGCGGCTGATGGATATTACTGCCAACAATCTGCGCACATGGCTGGATGGCACGGGAGAGAATATTGTGAACGCATAAAAATAACGGGAACGCCGCATGGACGTTCCCGTTATTTTTTAGTTCAGGATACCGCTTGCCTTGATGGACTGCACCGCCTCGGCAATGCGCTCCGGCGGCAGGGTGAGGGCAAAGCGCACGTAGCCTTCGCCCAAGGGGCCGAAGCTGGAACCCGGCGTGCACAGCACACCGCTCTTTTCCACAAGGTCAAGACAGAAGTCCATGCTCTTTGCGTACTTTGCCGGGATGGGTGCCCACACGAACATGCTGCCGTGACTGTCCGGCACATTCCATCCAATGGAACGCAGGCCGCCGCACAGAGCGTCGCGGCGCTGCTGGTACAGGCCGCACTGCGTTTTTACCATGTCCAGCGGGCCGGTCAGGGCGGCGATGGCCGCTTTCTGCACCGGCAGGAACATGCCGAAATCGATCTGGCCGCGCAGTTTCTTGAAGGCAGCTACCACGTCTCTCCGGCCTACAAGAAAGCTGATGCGTGCACCGGTGACGTTGAAGCTTTTGGAAAGGCTGAAGAACTCCACGCCCACATCCATGGCACCCGGCGTATTGAAGAAGCTGTTGCCCACGGCCCCGTCAAAGATAATGTCGCTGTAGGCGTTGTCGTGGATGATGAGAATGTCATACTTTTTGGCAAAGGCCACCAGTTCGGCGTACAGCTCCGAGGAGCCGACGCTGCCCACCGGGTTTGCGGGCAGGGAGACGATCATATACTTTGCCTTGCGGGCCACATCCTCCGGGATGTCCTTCACATAAGGCAGGAAGCCGTGCTCCTTGGTCAGCGGGTAATACCACGCTTTGCGCCGCCCAGCAGACTGCCCGCGATGAACACCGGGTAGCAGGGAGTGGGCAGCAGCACGGTGTCGCCCTCGTCGCACAGCACCATACCAATGTGGCCCACGCCCTCCTGACTGCCCGCACAGCTGGCCACCTGATCCGGCGTGATCTCTACGCCGAAGCGGCGCTTGTAGTAGCCGCACACGGCATCCAGCAGCTCAGGCAGGTCGCGCAGGCTGTACTTCCAGTTCTGCGGGTCGGCAGCGGCATCCATCATGGCCTTGCGGATGTGCTCGGCAGGCGCAAAGTCCGGCGTGCCGACGCTCAGATTATAAATGGTGCGGCCCTGTGCTTCCAGAGCTACCTTGCGTTCGTTCAGTGCGGCGAAGATCTCGTCGCCGAACAAGTCCAGTCGTTTGGAAAATTCCATGATACAATACCCCTCAAATCCTCTTGCTTTCAACATGAACCATTTTAATAATAGAGCTATTTTAGCACGTTTTTCCAAACCGCGCAACGAAAAGGGCAGATGGGGGAGAAAGTTTCAACTTTCGGTGATGGGAAGCGAAGGATGTTTCACGGGGGAACTCCTTCCGTCAAATCCTTTGGGTTTGCCAGCTCCCTCAATGAGGGAGCCTCTGGCGAAGAGGAAAAGCTTGCGGTTTTGCCAAAGGCACCATCTCCGAGGGGGCTGGCACCGAAGGTGACTGGGGGAGTTTCTGCTAATCGATCGTCGTTTTTGTCCGTCCCACGCCGATGACGGCGGTGCTGATCTTTTTCCAGCTGCTGCAGCCGCACACACCGTCCACACGCAGGCTCGTGCGCCGCTGGAAGCCTTTCAGCGCTTCCTCCGTCCGGGCGCCAAAGATGCCGTCGATGCGGCTCCCGGTCTGGTAGCCCAGCGTGGAAAGCGCGTCCTGCAGAATCATCACATAGCAGCCGCGGCTTCCCCGCCGCAGGGTAGGATACCCGGCGGTGGTGCCGCTGCAGGCGGGCGTGCCGTAGCGGCGGTCCATGTGCACCCATGTGGGGGTCTGGCTCAGCGGCTCCACATAGCCCCATGCCCCGGTGCCCCGGGCTGCGTTGTAGATGGCCGTGCGGGCGGTCTGGGTCAGGCTTTGGCCCACGTCAAAGGATACGCCCGCGTAGTGCTGGCTGCGGGTGCGTGGCCGCCCTCCCAGATGCGGCGGAAGGCATACCCCACCGGGATGCCCTTGCCGTACTTGCGGCGGGTCAGGTTCCACGCTTCCATGGCCGCAATGGTGGTCCACAGGGTGGGGCTGGCGGATTTGCCACGGAATTCCCGCACCCGCAGGGTGGTGCCGGTGCTGTAGGGCATGGGGTCGTTCTCGTTCAGGTTTGCATAGGTGTATACCTTGTTCTCGTAGGCATCGTAGATCAGAAGTCGTGCCATCGCTCATTCCTCCTTGCTGCAGTGTGGGCAGCTCTGGGCCTGCAGCGCAGCCCATGTTCCGCGGTCCACGGTGCCGGTCACCAGCAGCCCGGCCCGCTGTTGTGCCAGCCGGACGGCGGCAGTCTCTTCCGGGCCGAAGCAGCGGTTCTCGGTCACATAGCCCTCGGTGCAGTACAGGCAGGAACGCCCGTTCAGCCATGTCTCCACCTGCGCCACGTCCGGCCCCACGCTGCCCGCGCCGATGGCCCGGCCCGGGTAGACCGGGCCATGCCCGATGCTGCGGTCGGGGTTGGGCATTTCGGCGGCGAGCTGCAGGCTCAGCGCTTCCACAGCTGTCCATGTGTCGGCATCCGCAATGCCGGTCTCGGGCAGGCCCAGCAGCTCCTGTGCGCTGCGGGTGGCGACGGCAGTCTCGTCGGTGTACTGGTCGGAGAGGGGCGGGTTCTCCACACTGGTAAAGTAGTAGGCAATGCGCTGCAAAAGCAGGCTGTAGTAGAGCACTGCACTGCCGGAAGACCCCACTGTGAGCGGGGTGCCGGGGTAGGGCAGGCGTTTCAGGGTGACCACCGGCCCGGATGTCCGCAGAGTGGACGCCTTGTCGTACAGGCTGTTCCATGTGGTACGTCCCACGATGCCATCTACAGTCAGCCCCGCAAAGCGCTGGTAGGCCCGCACGGCAGCTTCGGTGGAAGCACCGAACTGTCCGTCGATGCCAATGGCCGGGATGCTGCTCTCGTAGGCGCTCATGAGGTAGAGGTAGAACTGCAGCTCCCGCACCGCTGTGCCGGAAGAGCCTTTGCGCAGCACGCCCGGGTACTCGCCGGGGCGCAGGCTGGACGACAGCAGCTTGTTGGCGATGTCGTTGTACACCTCGTATAGCTTGTTCCATGTCGTGCGGCCCACCACACCGTCGCTGGTCAGGCCAAAGTAGGTCTGGAACCGCTTGACTGCCGCTGTGGTGGCACTGCCGAACTTGCCGTCCACCGTGATGTTGTTCAGATTCGAGTACACCGTGCGCGCGATCTTGAGCCAGAACTGCACCAGCCGCACATTCTGTCCGCTTGCACCCTCCCGCAGGCGGTGCCGGGGTAGGCATTGGGGGTGCCGTTGTCGGACTGGATGCTGCGGAACTGGTCGTACAGCTCGGTCCATGTGTCACGGCCCACCACGCCGTCCACGGTCAGGCCGTATTTGCGCTGGAAGGCCCGCACCGTGTTGGCCGTTCCAGTGCCGTAAACGCCGTCCACTGTTAACGATGGGATGGAAGACTCATACTGTGCCAGCGTATTCAGCCAGAACTGCAGCTGTTCCACGGCGCTGCCGGTGGAGCCGGTGCGCAGTACGGTGCCGCCCCATGTGCCGTCCGAGAGAGTGCCGCTGGACACCTCGCCCTCGCTGGTCAGCTCCGCAAGATCCTTGACCGACACATAGATATAGCTGATCTTGTACCATGCCTGTCGTCCGACTACGCCGTCGGCGGTCAGGTTGAACTGCTTCTGGAACGCCCTGACCGTGGCGGCCATCTTGGCCCCGAACACGCCGTCCACAGTCAGCAGGCCGAGGAAGGGATAGTCCTTGGTGATGCGGTTCAGCTGGCGTTGCAGGGTGAACACCGCTGTGCCGCTGTCGCCCTGCCGGATGGGCGAACCGGGGTAGCTCTGGGGGATGGACTGGATGTTCGAGGTGCGGATGATCTCGATGTCGTTGCCGTAGTAATACTTCAGGATCTGCAAGGCGTTACGGCCCTGATTGGCCAGCGTCACGGTGCCCCACTGCTTGAGACCCGGGCAGGTGACAGATTTACCGTCGCAGTATTCAGAGTAGTAGGGGTTTACGGTGCCGGTCTTGCGGATATAGGTGTTGAAGATGTCGTCGGTGATGCGCACCATCACATCGAACACGGTGCGGCCATGCACATAGTACTGGTCGTAGCTGGTGGAGTTGGTGATGTTGAAGGTGTAGCCCTTGCTGGGGTACCACTCGGTGTAGATGCGGTTGAGTGCCAGCGAGATCTGGCAGTGGATGTTGGCCCGCAGGGCCTGCTCCGGCCACGGGGAGCAAAATAACCAAACCGGGAAAATAATCGCACAATCGTCTAAAATGTGCTGATTTGGAATGTTCAAGAACTGATTTTTGTGCTGAATAAGTCATGCTTATAATAGGCGGATTTTTGTTTATGCAGCAGGTTTAAGATGTTGGATTTATTCTGTTAAAACTCAGTCCTACTCTCTGCAGGTCACGGCATCCAAGTCAACGCCTTGCTTTTGCTGCCAGGTATTTTCCGGCAGAGAACGGCAAAGTTTTTTTACTTGAAACGGTGCGCGGATACGATATAATAAGGATGGATAGAAAAATAACATTCGAGCAGCTCTAAGGTTCTGCTGCCCGGAAAGGAGCTTACTGTTATGCGCTATACCATCAGTGAGATGGCATCTCTGCTTGGTGTCACAACCCATACTTTGCGCTACTATGAAAAAATGGGCCTGATCCACCCCGAGGTCAACGAGGATACCGGCTACCGTTACTATACAGTCACTGATACCCGGCGGTTCAACCTGTGCAGGGAACTGCGGGCGGCAGAGCTCTCGCTGGAAGAATGCCGGGAGCTGATCGGCGCACCCACGGTGGAGCAGAGCGACGCCATGTTCAACCATCAGATCGCCCAGCTGCGGCGCAGGCAGGTGCTGGACGAACTGGCCATCCGTTTTTTGGAACACAAGCGGGAGCAGTACCGTACACTGGAACAGAATGCCGGGCGCATCTGGGTGCAGAATTTCCCGGAAATGTGGCGACTGACCTTCTCACAGGAAGAAGCAGCAGACCGGGATAAAGAATTGCAGCAGGAAAAGGCCGAATGGCTGGAATGTATGCCTGCGACCCGCTGGGTGAGCCGCCTGCCCCGGCGGGTGATGGAGCAGTTTCGGGTGGGACGCAACGAGTACGACTACGGCCTTATGATTGAGGCCGATGCCGCCCGCAGGCTGGGGCTGAAGCGCACAAAGCATGTGGAGGTGGTGTGCGGCGGAGACTATCTGACTACCATTGGAAAAAGGATTATCGCGGGTCCTTTGGGTGGGACTCGCTGGACGACCTGCATGCGGAGATCGTGCAGCGCGGGTTCCGTGCGGTGGGCGAGACCTTCAGCAGCATCGCTGCTAGCCGGGAGCAGCCCGATGGGAGCATCGTGAATTACCATCTGACGCGGACAAAAATATATACATAAAATTGCAATATCACGAGAATTTGTTATATCAGACAAATTCTTGTGATATTTTTGTCAAAATAGCCCTTGACCTTCGCGCTGCTCTAACGTGTAAGCTTTGTTTATCCAGTAACAAAGTCTGCGGACTTTGCTGCCAAACACGGATCACACGAAGAAAAGGCAAGGAGAACGATTATGAGCGAAAAGATTTCCCGCCGCAACTTCCTGCGCACTGCTACCTTGGGTGCAGCTGCCGCAGGCCTGCTGGCCGGCTGCGGCAACAGCGCAGCTGCTGGCAGCACCGCTGCCAGCACTGCTGCCGGTACCTATACCGCAGGCACCTACAGCGCCACTGCTACCGGTATCAACACCACAACGCCTGTCACTGTGACCATGACCTTCAATGCAGATACCATTACCGATGTGCAGATCGATGTGGCAAACGAAACCAAGGGTTACGGTGCGATATCGCCGATGAGATGGTGAAGAAGATCCTGGACGCACAGTCCAGCGAGGTGGATGGCCACTCCGGTGCTACCATCACCTCCGGTGCCATCAAGAAGGCCGCCGAGAGCTGCATCAACCAGGCCAAGGGCGTGGCCGTGGCCCCCACCGAGCCAGCAAGGCCGAGACCGTGGTGCCCGACGGCCTGACCACCGAGGAAGTGGAGTCCTCTGTGGTGGAGCTGGGCGACATCACCCCGGACGAGACCAAGGACTTTGACGTGGTCGTTGTGGGTGCCGGTGCAGCCGGTGTGCCCGCAGCAGGCTGGGCAGCGAGCTGGGCGGCCATGTGGCCCTGCTGCAGAAGCAGAGCATCGTGGTGAGCAGGGCAACTGCGCTCCGCCATCATCAAGTCCAAGTCCACCGAGGCCGGCAAGAAGATGTGGGTGCACATGACCAACGGCCTGTGCGACTGGCGCGCCGACACCAGCCTGCTGAACGCTACGTCGAGAACTCCGAAGAGGCCCTGATGTGGTATCTGAACCGCGCCGGTCTGACCGACCAGACCGAGTACGGCGACGGCAGCCTTGTGGACAGCGTGAAGGATCCCTCCAGCCTGCTGCACAACGACGAGAAGGAGATCTTTGCCTACATGTGCACCAGCCAGGACCTGACCGGTGTGTGGAAGGACCGCATGGACACCTACGACTTCGGCGATGAGCACTGCTACTTCTTTGCACCGTGGATCGGCCCCAAGCCCAAGAACGTGGGCGACGTGCTGGCCACCGTGCTGGAGAATGTGCAGGCCAAGAACTCCAATCTGGAGACCTTCTTCAACACCCCCGCCGTCAAGCTGGTGCACGCCGACGGCAAGGTGACCGGCGTCATCGCCAAGGATGAGAGCGGCAAGTACATCCAGTTCAACGCCTCCAAGGGCGTTATCCTGGCCACCGGCGACTACATGAACAACGAGGCCATGGTCAAGCGCTGGTGCCCGGACGTGGACGGCTACGACAAGAAGCAGTACCAGAAGACCGGCGACGGTCACATCATGGCCATCGACGCAGGCGCCAAGATGGAGAACCTGGGCCACACCAAGATGATGCATGACTTCGACTCCGGCCTGATGTACGAGGAACCCTTCCTGTACGTCAACATGGAGGGCAAGCGCTTCTGCAACGAGGACACCGGCTTTGTCTACATGGGCAACATCACCAAGTATCTGCCCCGCTACAACGGTGCCAACGTGGATGCCAACCACCCGGACGGCTCTCTGCTGGTACTGCCAGATCTACGACAGCGACTACATGAGCTACGCCAACAGCCCCGTGCCGGAGCAGGTGATGACCAAGTACATCCCCGGTGCCGTGGAGAACCCGCAGGCGTGTTCACCAACCTGATCGACACCTATAAGGCCGACACCATCGAGGAGCTGGCTGCTCTGCTGGACGTGCCCGCCGATGAGCTGCAAAAGACCATTGACCGCTACAACGAGCTGTGCGATCAGGGGACCGATGCGGACTTCGGCAAGAAGAGCGCCTACATGCACAAGATCGAGAAGGCTCCCTTCTGGGGCGTGCGCAAGCACATCCGCGTGTCCTCCATCGACAGCGGCGTGAACACCAACGCCAACGGCCAGGCTCTGGACGCTGACGGCAAGGTCATCGAGGGCCTGTACTGCGTGGGCAACGTGGGCGGCGTGTTCTACGGCGGCGCGGACTATCCGTTCCACCAGACCGGCCTGTCCCTGGGCCGCTGCTACACCTTCGGCATGCTGGCCGCAAAGCATGCTATGGGCCAGCTGTAATTAAGAAAAAGCTGATTTTGGGGCTGTTGCAAAATAGCATCCCTTTATCGCAAAGCCGATCAATCTGAATATTTTTGTACCGCCCATCCGAAAATATCGTTGATGCGGATAGAAAGCTGTACAGAAGGACGTTCTCAGACCGCAGCATACCCGATAAGCGAATACCGTCGAGGACTCTTCCCATTTTGAAGATGTCCTCGGCGGCTTTTTGTATATAGGGCAGCAATTCTTGACCGCTTTTTGTGAAGGTGATGAGTTACGAGATGGAGCACAGCTTTCTCCGCAATGATCTCGATTGAAAACAACTGCACATATAAAGCAAAAAAGGAATATTCTTACTTGTCAATTTGCTGTAGAAAATCACCTGAGTTTGGGCAAAATTGATAAAGTGAAAAAGAAACCCGTTCCCATCTTGACACTCCGCAAAGAATATGGTATTGTAATCAAGCATAGAATAAATTTCCATTCAAGTGCTTAATTTGTTCGTGCCTTACAAAAAAGAAAATTGTACGTGAGCAGCGTCGTTGGATTGTTACCGTTTGGCGGGCTAGACCAACTCTGCATAGCACAAGCCGAAAGCGTGTTTCAGCCTTCGGTATGTTTGCTGTGTCGAGGATGGTCTTTTTATTGCCTTTTTCAACTTGAGGAGGAGAAACAATGCAATATACCGTCAAAAAACCGATCAACAACAACATTCTGCGCGTGGTGGACCCCACGGGCTGTGAGCTGATCGTCACCGGGCGCGGTTTGGGCTTTGGCGTTAAGCCGGGCTATAAAATCGAGGCTGAAACCGTGGAGCGCAGCTACCGCATGACCAGCCTGCCGTGCAGCAGAAGTTGGTGGAACTTCTGGAACAGATCCCGTATGAGCATCTGCTGCTCACCGATGAGCTGGTGGCAATGATCCGCAGCCGGGTGAACTACCCGCTGAACGAAAGCCTGCTCATCACGCTGGCCGACCACATCAGCTTTGCCATCCAGCGCAGTGAGCAGGGGATTCGCTTTTCCAACCCGCTGATGGCTCCCATTCGGGAATTCTACCCGGAAGAGTATCGCCTTGGTATGGAGTGCCTTGCCACTATCCGCCAGCGCTGCCATGCAGACCTTTCGGACGACGAGGGCGGCTTCATTGCGCTGCACATCGTCAACGCAGAGCTCAACACCACCATGAGCGTGGTGAACGATGTCACCCGCTTTGTGGATGGCTGCGTGCAGGTGGTGGAATACTTTTACAACTGCCATTTTGACCGGGATGCACTGGATTTCAGCCGCTTTACAGTACATTTGCGCTTTTTTGCGCAACGCGTATTTCAAGGAAAACAGGAGCAGGAAAACGATACCCACGACGAAGTGTTCCGCGCCCTGATTGCCCGCAATTGCAGCGAACACTACAAATGCGCCTGCTGCATTGCGGAGTATGTCCGCAACACCTGGCACAAGGAGCTTTCGGACGAGGAACTGGTGTTCCTTACGATCCATCTGAAACGGATTCGGATGGGGAAGTAAGCTTTCTTGCTCCACCTTTGATTCTCCACAGGTCTTTCCTGTGTGGATATATATGCTGGATACGAACTTGAGAAAAGGAGAACTGAAGATGAAAGACAAGATCTTTGGCGTGCTGCAGCGCGTGGGACGTAGCTTTATGCTGCCCATTGCACTGCTGCCTGTAGCGGGCCTGCTGCTGGGTATCGGCAGCTCGTTCACCAACGAAACCATGCTGGCGGCCTATGGCCTGAACAGCGTCATCCACCCCGGTACCCTGATCTACACCATTCTGGACGTGATGAGCCAGACCGGCAGCGCCGTGTTCAACAATCTGGCGCTGCTGTTCGCCATGGGCGTGGCCATCGGCATGGCCCGCAAGGAAAAAGAGGTGGCCGCCCTGTCCGGTGCAGTGGCTTATATCATTATGAATACAGCCATTCAGGCAATGATCAATGCGGCAGGCGGCGTGGAAGCGATGCCTGCCAACTCCACCACCACCATGCTGGGTATCACAACCCTGCAAATGGGTGTGTTCGGCGGCATCGTGGTCGGTCTGGGCGTGGCGGCGCTGCACAACAAGTTCTATAAGATCGAGCTGCCGCAGGTGCTGGCTTTCTTTGGCGGTACACGCTTTGTGCCCATCGTCAGTTCTATTGTGTATCTGGTGGTCGGCATTGCCATGTTCTATATCTGGCCGGTGGTGCAGAGCGGTATTGCCGCGCTGGGTGCACTGGTGCTGGCTTCCGGCTACGCAGGCACCTTTATTTACGGCCTGCTGGAGCGTGCGCTGATCCCCTTTGGACTGCATCATGTGTTCTATATGCCGTTCTGGCAGACCGCTGTGGGCGGCACCGCCATCATCGATGGCGTCACCGTGACCGGCGCACAGAACATCTTCTTTGCCGAGCTGGCTTCCAAATCCACCACTGTGTTCTCGGTCAGCGCTACCCGTTTCATGGCCGGTAAGTTCCCCTTTATGATGTTTGGTCTGCCCGGCGCGGCGCTGGCGATGTACCAGTGCGCCAAGCCGGAAAAGAAAAAGGCGGCAGGCGGCCTGCTGCTGTCTGCCGCCTTGACGGCTTTCCTCACCGGCATCACCGAGCCGCTGGAATTTACCTTTATCTTTGTGGCACTGCCCATGTACGCGGTGCACTGCGTGCTGGCCGGTCTGTCCTTCATGCTGATGCACATTCTGAATGTGGGCGTGGGCATGACCTTCTCCGGCGGTCTGATCGATCTGGTGCTGTTCGGCGTGATGCAGGGCAACGACAAGACCCACTGGATCTGGGTGGTCGTTGTGGGTGCGGTGTATTTTGTGCTGTACTACCTGATCTTCCGCTTTATGATCTCCAAGTTCAACTACAAGACCCCGGGCCGCGACGATGCGGAGGAGGTCAAGCTGTACACCCGTGCGGATGTGAACGCCCGCAGCGCCGCTTCCGGCAGCACCGCCCCCGCAGGGGATGATCCGGTCAGCGCCCTGATCGTAGACGGTCTGGGAGGTGCCAACAACCTGTCCGACGTGGACTGCTGTGCAACCCGCCTGCGCTGCACCGTCAAGGACGCTGCGCTGGTCCGGCAGGATGTGCTCAAAGCTTCCGGTGCCTCCGGCGTGATCTGCAAGGGCAACGGTGTGCAGGTGGTGTACGGCCCCAAGGTGGCCGTCATCAAGGCAAAGCTGGAAGATTATCTGGAAAATGCACCTAAGACCCCGGCGGCGACTGCAACACCCGCCCCGGCGGCCCCCGCAGCAAAGGATACCGTGCTGTCTGCCTGCCTGAACGGCACTGTAGTGCCGCTGGCCGATGTGAAGGATGAAGCCTTTGCCAGCGGTGCACTGGGGGACGGCATTGCCATTGAGCCCACCGATGGTGAACTGGTGGCACCTGCTGACGGTGAGATCTCCTCCACCTTTGAGACCCACCATGCCGTGGGCATGACCACGGCTGACGGTGCCGAACTGCTGATGCACATCGGCATCGATACGGTCAAGCTGGGTGGCAAGCACTTTACCTACCTCGTCAACGAGGGTGACAAGGTGAAGAAAGGTCAGCCGTTGATCCGCTTTGAACTGGAAGCCATTAAGGCCGAAGGCTATCCCGTGACCACACCGCTCATTGTCTGCAATACTGATGACTATGCCGCTGTCGCGGCTAAAGCCAGTGGCACCGTAAAGCAGGGCGATGCGCTGCTGGAACTGAAGCACTAAGCGTTTCTCCCAAACTGTAAGGCAGGGTTGTTATAAAGGGGGGCTGTTGCAAAATAGCCCCAACGAAAATGAGATAGACTTCCCCGAAAGGAGTGCCTATCTCATTTTTTGTTGTAAGCTGAAACTGCAATGAACCAACTACAACATGAACAGTATCGCAAAGTTAATCAATCGGAATATCCTTGTTCCGACCATCCGAAAATATCTTTGATGCGGACAGAAAGCTGTGCGGAAGGACGCTCGCAGACAGCAGAACACCTGCTAAACGAATACCGCCGAGGACTCTTCCCATTTGGGAGTCGTCCTCGGCGGCTTTTTTAGTTTATAAGCCATATTGACTGGTTGAAAAGTTCTGAATTTCGCCGACTGGAAATAGACTGAAGTGACACATATCACAATCAAGTGAACCGAAAAGGGGGATTCGATGGAAAAAACTCCTTTTATTGTGCACGAAAAATTTCGTTCGGACAACAACGAACAGCGCAAAGAACATTTCCAAAAGAAATTTGAACGATATATCGTCGACGAGCTGTCCAATACCGTTCCTTCAAAATCCTGCGCCTGATTTGGCATCCTTGAATTTGAGGGGAGAATGCGGTATGTTGCGCATGGACGATTGTGCACAAAAAGAAAGGTGCAAATCATGAAAGCAGCAATTTATTGCCGCCTGAGCAAAGAAGATGAATATAAAATTGGCGAATCGGAAAGTATTCAGAACCAGAAATCGATGCTGATCCAGTACGCCATTGAGAAAGGATTTGATATTTACCAGATTTATTCGGATGAGGATTATTCCGGCATCGACCGGAACCGTCCGGCTTTCAATTCGATGATACAAGCCGCAAGCGAACATAAATTCGATGTGGTGCTGGCCAAGACGCAATCCCGTTTTACCCCGCGATATGGAACTCGTGGAAAAATACCTGCACGGAAAGTTTATTGAGTGGGGCATTCGGTTCATTGCTGTCGTTGACCATGTGGATACAAATGATACTGCGAATAAAAAATCTCGTCAGATCAATGGCCTGATCAACGAGTGGTATCTGGAAGACTTGTCTACCAATGTCCGCTCGGTGCTTGACCACAAGAGGAAAGAGGGTTTGTTCATCGGCTCTTTTGCGCGGTATGGGTATTGCAAAGACCCGAATGCAAAAGGAAAACTTATCATCGATCCGGAAGCTGCCGAAGTGGTAAGGCGGATTTTCTCTATGGCTCTTAGTGGAATCGGTGCGCATAAGATTGCGCGGATTCTGAATGATGAGAAAGTTCCAAGCCCAACTGCTTATAAACAGCAGCATGGCATCCATTACCATATTGCAGCGAAAAATCCCAATGCAGACCTTTGGAGTAGCCCCACGGTATACCAGATGCTGCACAATCAGCTTTATGTCGGAGATATGGTGCAGGGGCGGCATAAAAAGGTGAGTTATAAGTCCGAAAAGACGATTTGGCTTCCCCAGTCGCAGTGGATCGTTGTAGAAAACACCCATGAAGCCATCATTGACCGGGGGACGTTTGAAACAGTTCAGATGATGCTGAAAGAACGTACCCGGAGTGGTGGAAAAGGAACGATTCATCCGCTGGCGAAAAAAGTGGTTTGCGGATGCTGCGGCAGCTACATGGAACAAACTGGCCGTCAGCCAAAGGCGGATGGGACTCAAAGACGCTATGTTCGCTGCCGGATGCATCAGCGCGCACCGGAAGTGTGTGGCAACAAGACCTGTACAGATATGAACGCATTGGAGAATGCTGTGCTGGAACGTATCCGGGCGTATGTGGCAGATTATTTTGACCCTGAAAAAGTTACCCTTCCAGAACAGGATGACCCAATCCAGCAGCGAGAACATGCAAAGCGTGACGAGCTGAAACGGTTGAAAAGCGAAGTAGACCGGCGGCGCAAAGCTATGCAGGAACTGTATCTGGATAAGGTGTCTGGTCTGATTGATACCGTCCAGTTTTCTGAAATGAACCAGACTTTTCTGGAAGATGTAAAAAACGCAGAAACGCGAATCAATATTTTGGAAGCGGAATTGGAACAACAGCAGGAAGAAACCAGCGTGGTTCAGACGCAGATGCAGCGTGTGCGGGAACTGGCACAGGTTTCCCATCTGACCCGTGAACTTGCTGTACTGCTGGTTCATCGTGTCGTTGTCGGAACGAAAGACCCACTCACCGGAGAGCAAAAAATCACGATTGAATGGAATTTCTAAGTGGTAGAGCAGTTTAATGGCCCCGTTGGGTTATTTTCGTCAGCCCAGGTAGGGTAGACTTCGCTGGATGCAACATTGGCGATATAATCCCGGAAGGAGACAGTCACATTGCGGGCGGATGCCGCAGGCTTGCCCAGATGCACCGTGATGTTTTTGGGAATGATGACTCTGTCCAGCACCCGGGGCACGCAGTTCTCCATGGGGTCCGGGCCGCTGCCGCCATCGCCGGTGAACAGTGAATGCTCCGGGATGACTATGGGCGGGTTTACCACGTCGCGATCCTCTTCGGTCTCGGGGATCATCTCCGGCTGGGCCAGTGTGACCTGCCCGGCAAAGATCTGCACACCCTGAATGCGCACGGTGCGGAAGCCTGCCTTTGCGGCAGTCAGGTCCACAACGGCATAGGGTCGGATGGTGTTGTCCTCCTGCAGGGACAGCGCACAGGAGGGGGCTTCAATGGAAAGGTCGGCAGCGGTGCCGGTCTCGTCGGTGATACGCTGAGCGGTAAAGCCGTTGCCGGACACGGTGACGAGAACACCCTCGATGGGCGAGGACTGACGGGCACCGAAAGCCTGAATGCGTAGAATGCCGGTGTTTTTCATAGGCGGATGCTCCTTTGCTGTAAAAGTGGTATCGCTTCTCTCACAGCGTATTCCGTCCGGCACCCGGGCGTGCATGGCAATGCACACCGCAAATAAAAAAGCCGCCCGAAGGCGGCAGGGGAGAAAGGTTTATTTGGCGCTGTCCTTGGCAAGGGCGGCGTCGATATTTTTTGCAGAGCGGCAAGGTTTTCTTCCTTGTCGATGCCGCCAAGCAGGGGCTGCCCCACAACGTTGCCGTCCCGGTCAAAAACGTAAGTGGTGGGGAAGGCCATGATGTTCAGTGCAAACTTGCCGGCCTCACTGCCGGAGGCAAAGTAGATGTTGCGGTAGCTTGCGCCCGTTGTCTCCAGCAGTTTTTTGGCGGCATCAATGCCCTGCTGGTTGCCGTCCAGCGTCTCGGTGTTGATGCCGATGACCTCACCGCCCTGTGCCTTGACCTTCTCGTTCAGGGCGTTCAGGTCGTCCAACTCCTCCACGCAGGGCTTGCAGCCGTTGAACCAGAAATTCACCACCGTAAAGGCGTTGCCCGCAAACAGGCTGTTGTCCACCGGGTTGCCCTCTAAATCGCTGCCCTCAAACTTGGGGAAGGCGGTGCCCTGTGCGGCGGCACTGGAAGCGGCATCCTCTGCGGGGGCAAGAGCGGCGATCTGCTCCTCGATGGCACGAATCTTTTCGGCATCTGCGGTCAGGGTCTTGTACTCCTCGTCCGAGAACTGATCTTTGGCCTTTTCCACAGCGCTGAGCAGAAAATCGCCGTAGTTGGCGCTGATCGTGGTTTCGGTCACGTTTTTGTCCATGGATGAGAACACTTTCTCCCACAGAGCATCGTTTGCAGAAAGGATCTCGTTTTCCTCGGCCAGCAGCTGCTCCTCGGTTTTGCTTTCTGCTGCCGCAGAGGAAGCGGCAGAAGAGGATGCAGAAGATGCAGAAGATGCGCCCTGCCCGCAGGCGGCAAGGCTGAAAGCCAGCACAAGGCTGAGAAAAAGTGCGGCGATACGATGGATCTTCATGGTTTTACTCCTTTGTTGTTTCGGTATTTGATTGGTCCCCCAGCCCGAACTTGTACTGAATGGCGTCCGTGGGGCAGGCTTTCATGCACATCCCGCAGCGGATGCATTCGGCGTGGTTGGGGGTCTTGGTAATGTCTACGTCCATCTTGCAAGCCTTTGCACAGGCTCCGCAGGAGACGCATTTGTGGGTGTCTACGCGCATCTGGAACAGCGAGACCTTGTTCAGCAGCGCATAGAACGCGCCCAGCGGGCACAGCCACTTGCAGAAGGGGCGGTAGAATACCACGCTGCCCACGATGACCGCCAGCAGGATGCAGGCCTTCCATGTGAACAGCTTGCCCAGCGCAGCGCGGATGCCCGCATTGGTCAGGGAGAGGGGAATGGCACCCTCCAGCACGCCCTGCGGGCAGAGATACTTGCAGAAGAAGGGGTCGCCCATGCCCAGCTCATTGACCGCCAGCAAAGGCAGCAACACCACCATGACCAGCAGCACCGCATACTTTAAATAGCGCAGCGGCTTCAGCTTTTTGGTGGAAAGCTTGGGGGATGGGATCTTGTGCAAAAGCTCCTGAAACCACCCGAATGGGCAGAGGAAACCGCAGATGAACCGCCCCAGCAGCACCCCAAAGAGGATGAGGATGCCGGTAATGTAGTAGGAAAAGCGGAACTTGGAAGAGCCCACCACCGCCTGGAATGCTCCCACCGGACAGGCACCGGCCGCGCCCGGGCAGGAATAGCAGTTCAGCCCCGGCACGCAGACGTATTTTCCGCCGCCCTGATACAGCGCTCCTTTTGCAAAATTGGGTAGGTGGAGATTGGTCAGCAGGGTAGCCCCGGCTTGTATAAAGCCCCGGAAGCGGGCAAGGGGAGAAAGCTTTTTCTTTTTCTTATCCAATGCCCACACACTCCATACACAGCCGGATGGCTTTTGAAAATACGGTGTCTGCCTCGCCCCGCCATAAGCCGAACAGCAGCATCAGAACCCCGGCGGCAAGCAAAAGCAGCTGCGCCTGTTTTTTTGTCATGAACATCATAGCCTCCTGTTGTTTGATGGCATCAGTATACACCATGCGTGATAAAATCTCTGCTAAGAAAATCTTAACACGAATCTTAACACCGTCTGCTATAATCTGTTATAATGAAGAAAAAACGCAATTTTTATGGGAAAGGTGGAAAACAAAGATGCGCCTTTTGGTGGTAGAGGACGAGCACTCCCTGCGGGAGGATATTGCCCGAAAGCTGCGGCTGTCCGGGTACGAGGTGGATGCCTGTGCAGACGGCGAGGCCGCGCTGGAGCACTGGCAGCAGAGCGGTACGACCTTGTACTGCTGGACCTCAACCTGCCCAAGGTGGACGGAATGCAGGTGCTGCGCACCCTGCGCCGGCACGACCTTGAGACCTGTGTGCTGATCTTGTCGGCACGCAGTGAAATCGCAGATAAAGTGGAGGGGCTGGATGCCGGGGCGAACGATTACCTTTCCAAGCCCTTTCACCTTGCAGAGCTGGAAGCCCGGGTGCGCAGCCTGACCCGGCGCAAATTTATTCAGCAAGACGTCTGTCTGTGCTGCGGACGGCTGAGCTTCAACACCCGCAGCCGCGTTGCTGCTGTGGACGGTCAGACCCTTGCTTTGACGCGGAAGGAGAGCGGCGTACTGGAATATCTGCTGCTGCATCAGGGACGCCCGGTCAGTCAGGAAGAACTCATCGAGCACGTCTGGATGGCAGTGTAGACAGCTTCAGCAACTCCATCCGGGTGCATATCTCTGCCCTGCGCAAAAAGCTGCGGGCGGCGCTGGGCTACGACCCCATCCGCAACCGCATCGGGGAAGGCTACGAGATCGGAGGCGAGGTACAATGAAACATTTGTCCCTGCAATGGCGCATCACCCTGCTGACCGCGCTGCTCATCGCCTGCGCCTGCGTGTGCATGAACCTGCTTTTATACCGCACCGGCGTTACCGGCATGGATGCCCTCAACGGCTTTATGATGCAGTACCAGCCCGGCAGTGCGGATCCGTTGACCATCGAGATCCCGCAGGAGGAAATGTCCAGTCTGCTGGCGCATTTTTCGCAGGAAGTCTACGATGCAAAGGTGGTCTTTGGCCGCAAGGGCTGGTGCATCACCGTCGTGGTCACCATCGTCAGCGCTGCCATTGCTTATTTTGTCAGCGGCAGAGCGCTGAAACCGTTACAGCAGCTTGCGCAGCAGGCGCAGCAGGTCGATCAGGACAGCATCGCCACCACCCGTCTGGACGAAAACACTGTGCAGGAATTCGGGCAGTTGAGCCGGTCGGTGAACCGGATGCTGGATGGTCTGGCGCAGTCCTTTGAGTTGCAGCGGCAGTTTGCGGGCAATGCCGCCCACGAGCTGCGCACCCCGCTGGCTATTTTGCAGACGAAGCTGGAACTGTTTGCAGAGGAGCACCCGGCCATGGACGCCGAAACTGCCGGGCTGATCCGCTCTCTGCGGGAGCAGCTGGACCGCCTGACCGCTCTTGTGCGCACTTTATTAGAGATGAGCAATCTGCAATCAGTCTCCCGCACCGACCAGATCGCCCTTGCGCCGCTGGTGGAGGAGATCCTGACCGACCTGACCCCCCTTGCCCAGAAAAACAATATCTCTTTGCAGCAGGACTGCGAGGAACTTGGCATGGTGGGCAGCGATGCGCTGATCTACCGGCTGGTGTTCAATCTGGTGGAAAACGGCATCAAGTATAACCGCCCCGGCGGTGCGGTGCGCGTCACCCTGCAACAGGAAAAGCAGACCGCTGTACTGCGCGTTGCAGATACCGGCCCGGGTATCCCCGCAGACTGCCGGGAGAGCATCTTCCAGCCTTTTTCCGGGTGGATAAGTCCCGCAGCCGGGAGATGGGCGGCGTTGGGCTTGGCCTTGCCCTTGTGCGGGAGATCGCCGTGCTGCATGGCGGCAGTGTGACCGTGGAACGCAGCAGCGAAAACGGCACTACCTTTGCAGTCACCCTGCCGCTGGCACAGCCCTGCTGAAACTGGGCGGGACTTTATTTTTGGCACACGGGGGAGTATACTGGAAGCAGAAGACCCCGGAAAATAAGAAGGACAAAGGAGATACTGAAAATGCAGGCAACCATTCACAACGAATTTCTGACCCTGACCGTGGACACCCACGGTGCAGAGGCTGTCAGCCTGAAGAACGCCGCAGGCGAAGAGCTGCTTTGGCAGGCCGACCCGGCTGTGTGGAAGCGCCACGCTCCCATTCTGTTCCCGTGGACGGGCAAGCTGCCCGGCGGTACCTTTGAGGTGGACGGCAAAACGTACAAGGGCGGTCAGCACGGTTTTGCCCGCGACATGGAGCACACCCTGCTCAAGGCCGAGGGCGATACCATCCAGTTGGAGCTGCGCTCGGATGATGCCATCAAAGCCGAACGCTTCCCCTTCGACTTTGTGCTCACCAGCACCTTCCGTCTGGACGGCAAGACCGTGCACCATACGCTGACGGTGCGCAACCCCGGCACCGAAGAGCTGCGCTTTGGCATCGGCTATCACCCGGCGTTCAACATCCCCTTTGATGCACAGCACACCACCACGGATTACGAGTTCCGGTTCGACCAGCCGGAAAGCCCGGTCATTCTGGATGCCCGTCCGAACGGCCTGCTGTCTGGCAAGTGCTATTATCAGTGGAAGAACCAGCAGGCCATCCAGCTGACGGATGATCTGTTCGCAAACGACAGCTTCTGCATGGCGGGCCTGCGCACCAAGACCATTGGCATCTATGAGAAGGGCACCGGCCGCAAGATCACCTGCAATGTGGAAGGCTACCCCTACGCGCTCATCTGGTCGGCCCCTGCAAAGCCGGTGCGGTTTGTGTGCATTGAGCCGTGGCACAGCCTGCCCGCCGCCGAGACTGACCCGCAGCAGTGGAGCCAGCGTGCCGCTGCCGCCTGCCTTGCCCCGGGTGAAAGCTGGGAGACCACGTTGAGCACCACATTTGACCGGTAAAACTCCCTCAGTCTCGTTTCGCTCGCCAGCTTCCTCAGAGAGGGAGCCTGTCTGCGCGGTCAAGCCTTCCTCGTTGAGGAAGATGGCATCGCGCCGGCGATGACGGAAGGAGTTCTGCAAACAAGAAAAAGCTCCCGGAACATCGAAATGCTCCGGGAGCTTTTATGCTGTCATTAAAAGGAAAGCTTAGTACGCCACGCCCCAGTAGACCATGGTCTTGGCGGGCTTGCCGCAGCAGGGGCACACATCGCTCAGGTGTTCCTGCTCAAACGGCATGCAGCGGCTGGACAGGCCGACTTCTTCCTTCATCTTCATTTCGCAGGCAAGGTCGCCGCACCACATGGTCTTGATGTAGCCGGTGTTTGCCTTGGCCAGCTCCTTCACCTCGTCCATGGTGGTGGCAGCCAGGTGCGCTTCTCGCGGTTGGCAAGAGCACGCTCGTACAGATCTTTGCGCAGAGCTTCCAGCTGTGCGGGGATCGCAGTCTCCAGCTCGTCCAGGGAGACGAAGACTTTTTCGCGGGTATCGCGGCGCACCAGCACGCACTGGTTCTTTTCCAGATCCTTGGGGCCGATCTCCAGACGCAGAGGCACGCCCTTCATCTCCCACTGAGAGAACTTCCAGCCCGGGGCATTGTCGCTGTCATCCAGCTTCACGCGGGCATACTTGCTGATCTTCTCGGCCAGCTCGGCAGCCTTCTCGGAAACACCGGGCTTGTGGGCTGCGATGGGCACTACGACCACCTGAATGGGGGCCACTGCCGGGGGCAGGATCAGGCCGTCGTCGTCGCCGTGGGTCATGATGATAGCGCCCACCAGACGGGTGGAAACGCCCCAGCTGGTCTGGAACGGATGATGCAGCTGGTTGTCGCGGCCGGTAAAGGTCACGTCATAAGCCTTGCTGAACTTATCGCCAAAGTAGTGGCTGGTGCCGCTCTGCAGGGCCTTGCCGTCCTTCATCATGGCCTCGATGGTATAGGTAGCCTCGGCACCGGCAAACTTTTCCTTGTCGGTCTTGCGGCCTTTCACCACGGGGATGGCCAGATCCTGCTCGCAGACATCTGCGTAGCAGTTCAGCTGCTGCTGGGTCTCAGCCTCAGCCTCGGCGGCAGTCTCGTGGATGGTGTGGCCTTCCTGCCACCAGAACTCGCGGCTGCGCAGGAAGGGGCGGGTGGTCTTTTCCCAGCGGACAACGCTGCACCACTGGTTGTACTTCATGGGAAGCTCACGGTAGCTGTGCAGCACGCGGGACCAGTGGTCGCAGAACATGGTCTCGCTGGTGGGACGCACGGCCAGACGCTCTTCCAGCTTGTCGGAACCGCCCATCGTGACCCACGCCACCTCCGGCGCGAAGCCATTGACCAGTTCGCCCTCCTTCTGCAGCAGCTTTCCGGGATCAGCACGGGCATTGCCACGTTCTCATGGCCGGTGGCCTTGAAGCGGGCATCCATGTCCTTCTGGATCAGCTCCCAGATGGCCTGACCGTAGGGGCGCAGGATGATGAAACCCTTCACGCTGGAGTACTCCACCAGCTCTGCCTTCACGCAGATATCGGTGTACCACTGTGCGAAGTTCTCTTCCTGGCTGGTGATCGCCTGTACGAGCTTCTTTGAATCTTTTGCCATTTTTGCTTTTTCCTCCTAAGGCCGTGCGCCAAACGGCTTGCGTTCCGCACGAACCATATTAAAAGCCCCGTCCATGCAGTGCGGCCGGGTGCCGCACCAGAAGGCAGGGCTTTTTGACTGAATCAGTTCTGCGCGTGGCTGTCCACAAAGTTTACCACATCGCCCACGGTGCGCAGGGACTCGATGGCATCATCCGGCACCTCAATGCCAAACTCATCCTCCAGCGTCATCACCATATCCACGATATCCAGACTGTCGGCCTCAAAATCGCTCATGATGTCACTGTCCATCGTGATCTTTGCCGGGTCAACATCCAGCTGCTCCGCCAGCAATGCACGGATTTTTTCAAAAGTATCCATTCCTGTGGTCTCCTTTTTGCAGTTGTTTTGCCTGTCCTGTACACCGGTGCCGTGCGTGCGGCTGCCGTGACGGATGCACCCGCAGATGCTGCGCGGCCCCGGACTGTACAAAACTCTCTCTTTTTTATATCCCATGCCATGCGTATTGTCAAGCCCTGTTTTCCATTCTGACAGATTCCTTTGCGAAAAATTGCCGGAAAGGTGCATTTTCGCTTGACAGGAGCGCCCCGGTTTCTTATCATTATAGAGTAGCGAGTTTATAGGGACTGACCACAAGTCCCATGAAGGAGTTTTGAGCATGAAGCTTTCATTTACCAAAATGCAGGGCTGCGCTAACGATTATATCTATCTGGACTGCCGCAAAAGCGGTGTGCCGGAGAACATTGCAGCCCTTTCCGAAAAATTGTCCCGGCGGCATTTTTCCATTGGTGCGGACGGCATCATCTGCATCTGTGCTGCGCAGACGGCGGGTGCGGACGGCATGATGCGCATCTTCAACGCAGACGGCAGCGAGGGCAGGATGTGCGGCAACGGCATCCGCTGCGTGGCCGAATGGCTGTACACCCACGCATTGCCAAAGAGACCCTTGCCATTGATACCCTCAGCGGCCTGAAGACCGTCACCCACAAGGGTGCGGGCCTGTGGCAGGTGGAGATGGGCGCTTACAGTGCCATGCCTGCCAGCCTGCCTGCTGTGAACATGGGCGAAGAACCGCTTGTGGACAAAGAACTGACCGTGGACGGCAAAACGTGGCATGTGACCTGCATCAGTGTGGGCAACCCCCACTGTGTGACCGTGGTGGAGGATGTGGACAGCCTGAAGCTGGAAGAGATCGGCCCGGCCTTTGAGCACCACGCAAACTTCCCGGAGCGCATCAACACCGAGTTCGTGCAGGTGGTGGATGCCACCCACCTGAAGATGCGGGTGTGGGAGCGCGGCAGTGGCGAGACATGGGCCTGCGGCACCGGCACCTGCGCCACCGTGGCGGCCCTGACCGAGCTTGGCATCTGCCCGGCAGGTGAGGACATCCATGTGCAGCTGCGCGGCGGTGTGCTGACCATCCGGGTATTGCCCGGCAGACAGCTGCTGATGACCGGCGCCGCCGAGACCGTGTGCGAAGGCACGACGGAAGTGTAAAGAAAACGAGAACCCTCTCAGTCGCCTGACGGCGACAGCTCTCCCGAAGGGCGAGCTTTTCCACATCAAGAGGAAAAGTTTTTCTTCACAACAAAAAAGCTCCCCCACTCGGGGGAGCTGGCATCGAGCGGACGCGAGATGACTGAGAGGGTCATACCAAAACAGAAGCGAGGGAAAGTACTATGAAGATGAACAAACACTATAACGAGCTGAAGGCAAGCTACCTGTTTGTGGACATTGCCCACAAGGTGGCCGCTTATCAGGAGGCACACCCGGAGAAGGAGATTATTCGTCTGGGCATTGGCGATGTGACCCAGCCGCTGGCAAAGTGTGTGGTCAAGGCCATGCACGATGCAGCCGATGAGATGGGCACCAAGGAAGGCTTCCACGGCTATGGCCCGGAGCAGGGCTACCCCTTCCTCAAGCAGGCCATTCAGAGCTACTACGCAGGCCGCGGCACCCAGCTGGCAGAGGATGAAATTTTCATCTCTGATGGTGCAAAGAGCGATCTGGCCAACGTACTGGGCCTGTTCGATGTGGACAACACCGTGCTGGTGCCGGACCCCGTTTATCCCACCTACGTGGACGATAACGTGACCGATGGCCGCAAGATCATCTACAGCCGCACCAGTCAGGAGAACGGCTTCCTGGGAATGCCGGATGAGAATGTGAAGGCTGACATCATCTATATCTGCAGCCCCAATAACCCCACCGGTGCCGCCTACACCCGCGACCAGCTCAAGGCATGGGTGGACTACGCCAAGAAGAACGATGCCATCATCCTGTACGATGCTGCATACGAGTGCTTTATCTCGGACGAGAACCTCGCCCGCAGCATCTTCGAGATCGAGGGTGCACGGGAGTGTGCCATTGAAATCTGCTCCTTCTCCAAGATCGCAGGCTTCACCGGCACCCGCTGCGGCTACACCGTGGTGCCCAAGGAGCTGGAGCGCGAGGGAATGAACATCAATAAGCTGTGGCTGCGCCGCCAGACCACCAAGTTCAACGGTGTGCCTTACGTGGTGCAGCGCGCCGCCGCTGCGGTGTTCACCGAGAGCGGCATGGCCGAGATCCAGCAGAATTTGGACTACTACCGCAAGAATGCCAAGGTCATCGCGGACGCTCTGGACGAGTGCGGCGTGTGGTACTGCGGCGGCAAGAACAGCCCCTACATCTGGCTGCGCTGCCCCGGTAACATGAAGAGCTGGGAGTTCTTCGACTGGCTGCTGGAAAACTGCGGCGTGGTCGGTACCCCGGGCGTGGGCTTCGGCGAGTGCGGCGAGGGCTACTTCCGCCTGACCGCTTTCGGTGACGCCGAAAAGACCAAGATGGCCGCCGAGCGTATTAAGACCGCCATCAAGGCACTGTAAAACCTAAAAAATGCACCTGCTGTCCGTTTTGGACGGCGGGTGTATTTTTTTGCGTATTCTCTTGACAAATCTGTATTTACTGTATATACTGTGAATATACAGATAAAACACAAAAGCCAAAGGAGCAGCCGATGGAACTGTTTATCAACAACAAAAGCGGCGCGCCCATCTATGACCAGATCTACAACCAGATCAAGCAGCAGATCATCAGCGGGGCTTTGCAGCCGGACGAGGCCATGCCCTCCATCCGGGGGCTGGCACGGGATCTGCGCATCAGCGTCATTACCACAAAGCGCGCCTACGATGAACTGGAAAAAGAGGGCTTCCTTTACGCAGTACCGGCAAAGGGCTTTTTTGTAGCCCCTAAAAACACCGAGCTGCTGCGGGAAGAGAACCTGAAAAAAATTGAAGCGCACCTTACCGAAGCTGTGAAGCTGTCCGCATCCTGCGGGCTGAGCAGGGAAGAGCTGCGGGAGATGCTGGAACTGCTGTGGGAGGCTGAACATGAACGCACTGGAACTGCGGGGACTTACAAAGCACTATAAGGACTTTACCCTCGGACCGCTGGATCTGACACTGCCCGGCGGCACCATCTGCGGCCTGATCGGCGAGAACGGCGCAGGCAAAAGCACCACCATCAAATTGATTCTGGACATGCTGCAGAGGGACGGCGGTACCGTGACCATTTTGGACAGGGACAACCGCACCGACCTTGTACACACCAAGGAAGAAATCGGTGTGGTGCTGGGCAGCGATGGCATTCCCCTGTGCCTGAACGCTGTGGAGGTGGGCAAGGTGATGGCGGGCATCTACCGCAACTGGGACGCTGGTGACTACACGGCGTTTTGCCGGAAATTTGACCTGCCGCCGGACAAAAAGTATAAGGATTACTCCGCTGGAATGCAGAGGAAGCTGTGCATTGCGGTGGCGCTTTCCCACCACGCAAAGCTGCTGCTGCTGGATGAAGCCACCAATGGGCTGGACCCGGTGGTGCGGGACGAGGTGACAGACATGCTGCTGGATTTTGCCCGGGATGAGGAACACTCCATCCTTATCTCCTCCCACATCGTCAGCGATTTGGAAAAGCTGTGCGATACCATCGCCTTCCTGCACAAGGGCAGGCTGCTGCTCTGTGAGGAAAAGGACGCCCTGCGAGAGGAATACGCCTTGTGGCACGGCACGGCGGCGCAGCTGGCGGCACTGGATGTACGGGTGTACGGCAAGCGGGTCACCCCCTACGGGGCAGAGGCGCTTGTGCGCCGGGACGCCCTGCCTGCCGGGGCAGAGCTTACCCCGGTAAGCATTGAGGAATTGTTTGTGTTGATGGTGAAAGGGGAGTGTGCAGAATGAAAGGCTTGCTGCTAAAGGATGCTTATCAGATATGGCACTATGCCAAAGGTGTCATTGTGGCCGCCGTGGTCGTGATGGGCGCAGGCGTGGTTACCATCATGAATGGGGCCAATTTCTTTATTGTATATGCGGGCTTTCTGATGGGCATGATGCCCATGACCCTGCTGGCCTATGATCAGGCCAGCAAATTCAGCGAATACAGTGCCGCGCTTCCGGTCACAAAAGAGCAGCTGGTGGGCAGCAAATACATCGTTGGTCTGTGCGGGCTGGTGCTGGCGGAACTCTTCGCCGCCGCAGCCCTTGGCGTGGCAAGCCTGCACTGGACAGCTGTGGACCATGCGCTTGTGGTTTCCACGCTGGTGCAGGTAGGCATGACAACGCTGCTGAACAGTGCCGTTCTGCTGCCGTTGAATTACCGTTTTGGCTACGAAAAGGCAAAATATGCGTTTTATCTTATGGTCGGCCTGGTTGCGGCTCTGATGGGGTTTGGCATGTCCGCCAATGAGGACGGCCTGGCCCGGAACCTTCTGCCGCAGGGCGTTCCGCCACTGGCTCTGCTGGGCATTGTACTGATCGTTCTGGGGCTGTACTCCCTCTCTTGGCGGCTGTCCGTTGCCTGGTACGGAAAGGCAGAGCAGTAAAATGAAGAAAAGTCAGATCGCGGGTATCCTGTTCGGTGTTGCTATGGGCGTTTTGTTCAGCGTGTCGATGGGGACAGTGGGTTTTGTGCTGGGCGCCAGCTTTGCAATTCTGGGCATGGTGATGTTCAAAGGATTGGATGACCCACAGGATAAAAAGTAAGGTGTAAAAAGTGCGCCGCCCCTGCAGGAGAAGCTTCTCCGGTAAGGGCGGCGCGCATTTATTTCTTGGACTTTTCGGCGGTTTTCTGTGCGGCTTCCAGCTCCTCCACCCGCTTTTGCAGAGCGGTGATCTTGTCGTCCATTTTCAGGAACGTCCACACCAGAACAGCCAGCACCACCGCAGGCGGAACCACCATCCACAGGGACTGCTGGCACCAGAGCAGCAACGAATAGCCGCCGAACACGGTAAAGAGGAACACGGCAAACAGGCTTGCAGCCAGTACAGCAAAAAATCCCATATAAATGCCCTCTCTCGGCTTATTCCTCGGTCTCGTCCTCTTCGTCCGGGTCCAGCTCGATGCTGAACACGGCTTTCTTCAGTTTGCCGCAGCCCTGCGCCTTCAGGCCGGATTTATAGGGTTCTCCGGCCAGATACAGGGCAAACCGCCCCTCGCACAGCATTCCGGCAATGCTGGTGCCTGCGGTACCCACGGTGGTGTCGGTGGCTTCGTCGGTGGGCTTTGTGGGGGTCAGCTCTGCAAGGCTCACCTCAAACAGCTCGCTGCCGTCCAGATCGGTCTCCAGCGTGATGTGGTTGTCGTGACGCTGGAACAGCGCTTTATCGGAAGTCAGCGGTGTGACGGTGCTCACAGTGACCACAGCCTTTTCACCGTCGATGCGGGTGCGTCCGGCGGGCAGGGTGGTGATGTCCCGCGCCATGATATACTCAATGACGGTGTCGAGGTTGTCGCTCACGCCCAGATAGTTGGGCAGGTTGTTCAGGGTATCGTAGATCATAGAAGAACTCCTTTATCGTGCAAAACAAGGTTCACCGCCTGCATATAGCACAGACGGTGAACCGGAATTTTAAATTTTATTCTGCGTCCTTCGGGTCGGTCATCAGCTCTTTGATGCTGGGCACCACGCCGCCCAGATTCTGAAGCTCCGAAGGAATGATGATCTTGGTTGCCTTGCCGTTGGCCACCTTGGCCAGAGCTTCCAGACTGCGGATGGCCAGAACCTTATCGCTGGGCATGGCCTCGTTCAACAGGCGGATGCGTCGGCGTTGGCCTTCTGCACGGCCAGAATGGCCTGTGCTTCGCCCTCGGCTTCCAGAATGCGCTGCTGCTTCACAGCATCCGCGCGCAGGATGGCGGCTTCCTTTTCGCCCTCAGCGGCGGTAATGGCGGCCTGCTTTTCACCGTCGGCTTTCAGGATGACGGCGCGCTTCTCGCGCTCAGCCTTCATCTGTTTCTCCATGGCTTCCTGAATTTCACGCGGCGGGATGATGTTCTTCACTTCCACGCGGTTCACCTTGATGCCCCACTTGTCGGTGGCTTCGTCCAGGATGGCGGTGATCTTGCCGTTGATGACATCGCGGCTGGTCAGGGTGTGGTCCAGCTCCATTTCGCCGATGATGTTGCGTAGGGTGGTGGCAGACAGGCTTTCGATTGCCGCAATGGGCTGGTTGACACCGTAGGTGTAGAGCTTGGCATCCATCACCTGAAAGAACACCACGGTATCGATCTGCATGGTAACGTTATCGCGGGTGATGACCGGCTGAGGGGGAAAGTCTGCCACCTGCTCCTTCAGGCTCACCTTTTTGGCGATGCGCTCGATGAAGGGAATCTTAATGTGCAGGCCTGCCGACCATGTGTCGGAGTAGCTGCCCAGCCGCTCAACGACATACACCTTGGACTGGGGCACGATGACGATATTGGTGATGATCACCAGCAGGACGACAAAGACCAGCGCGAGGATCAGAAAAAACATGACCATAGTGGTTCTCCTTTTTCAGATGGGTGCAACGTTTCAGCGCAGAACGCAGATCACGCTCTGCGGCTTTCGGTCAATACGGGCTCCACGATGAGCAGGGTGCTGTGCAGTTCGGTCACACGGCAGCGCTGCCCGGGGGTGAGAATGTCGCCGGGAGTGGCGCAGCGGGCATTCCAGTCCACGCCGTCCAGTCGCACACGGCCCGGCAGGTCGGCGGTGACGGTGGTCAGCACGGTGGCCTCCCGGCCAAGGTTTCGGTCGCCATTGGTGGGGGTGATTTTCTGGCGCAGCTTTGCAGCCAGCGGCCGGAACGCCAGCAGGCACAGAATGCTTACCACGATGAACACCAGGGCCTGCGCCCGGAACGAATCCGTGAACAGGCAGGTGAGCAGGGCGGCAGCTGCGCCGACGGCGAACCAGACGGAGGTCATGCTGAAGGTGGAAGCCTCCAACAGCAAAAAGCCCACCACGCAGCCAGCCAGAGAAATGGAACAGGGTTCATGGTTCTCCCTCCTTATGCCCCTATTATAGAGTATCCCCCGGGTGGAAGGTCAAGCGTTTTTTACTGGAACGTTGCGCAGAAAACGAAATAAAGAACAAAATAAATGAAAAGCAGTGCAAGATGTAGTTTGCGGATACGGCCCTTTGCGTGAAAATGCAACAACGGGCGGCCCGCAGGCTGCCCGTTGTTGCGAAAATAAAAGATAAAATTTCCTCTGAATGTGCCCAGAGCGAACGCGGCGGGCATTCAAATCGTTTTTACTTGATATCGTAATAGCTGTGGTTCGGGTTATGGCCGTTCTCCTCCACCACGATGGTAAAGCCCATGGGGTTCACCTCCGTGTGCTTGCCGGAAGCCAGCGGCTCCACGATGATGTGCTCCGAGCGGTTCACGATGACCTCGGCAGTTTCCGCTTCGCCTACGCGCTGGTAGTGCAGGATGCCGTCCTGCGCCCGGAGCACCCGCAGCTCACCGGTGCGGAAGGCCTCGCAGGTGTGGCGCAGCTGCGCCAGCTGTGCCAGCACCGGCTTCAGGCGCTTTTCGTGGCTGTCCCAGCAGAAGAAGGCACGGTTGAAGGGGTCGCGGTAGCCCTGCATCCCGATCTCGTCGCCGTAGTACAGGCAGGGCACGCCGGGCAGCGTGTAGATGATGGCATAGGCCATGCGCAGGCGCAGCATCCCTTCCTCGTAGGCTTCGCCGACCACACAGCGGCCGCTCTGCCACTCGCGGCCACGGCCGTTGGCGGGCTCGTCCGCAATGACGGTGAGGGCGCGTTCGGTGTCGTGGGTGGAGAGAAAGTTCAGCGCAGTGTCCATGGCAGGGGCGGGGTAGTGCTCACAGATGGACAGAATTTCGCCTATAGCCTGCTCGGCGGGTTTACCCTTTACAAAGTCCAGCACAGCGTTCTTGAAGGGGTAATTCATCACGCTGTCCAGCCCCTTGCCCAGCAGATAGGTGCGGCGCTGGCCAAAGCCGTATTTGGTGGTGGCGTCCTCCCACACCTCGCCCAGCAGGAACTTCTCCGGGCTGACCCGCTTGACAGCGGCGCGAATCTTTTCAATAAAGTCGTCCGGCAGCTCGTCGGCCACATCCAGACGGAAGCCTGCGGCACCGCGCCGCAGCCATGTGTCAATGACACCGCCCTCGCCGGTGATGAACTCCACATAGGAGGGGTTCTCTTCGTTCACCTCGGGCAGGGTCTCGAAGCCCCACCAGCTGCGGTAGCCGCCCTTATACTTGGGGTCAAAATCGTACCAGCTGCGGTAGGGGGAGTTGGGGTCGCGGTAAGCGCCGCCATCCCCATAGCGGCCTTCGCGGTTGAAATAGCGGCTGTCGGAACCGGTGTGGCTGAACACACCGTCCAGCACGATGCCAATGCCGTACTTGGCGGCCTCGCGGCAGAGCACCTCGAACTCCTCGTTGGTGCCCAGCAGCGGGTCTACGTTGAGATAGTCGGCGGTGTTGTAGCGGTGGTTGGAGTGCGCCTCAAAGATGGGGTTGAGGTAAAGGTAGTCCACCCCCATCTCCCGCAGATAGGGCAGCTTGATACGGATGCCTTCCAAGTCGCCGCCGAAATAGTCCTCGTTCAGGTGGCCGCCGGTCTCGTTGGGCTGCCAGAAGGGTTCGGCGTGTTTGTCGGCCTGATACAGCCGGTCCGGGAAAGGCATGGGCTTGTTCTCAATGCCTTCGCAGAACCGGTCCGGGAAGATCTGATAGAACACCTTGCCCTTGATGCACTCCGGGGTCTGGAAACCGGCATCGTAGACGGTGATCTGCCACTTTTCGCCTTCCTGCCAGCTGACAACGCCGCAGTTGTCCGGCCCGCGGTAGATGCGGCGGAAGTCGGTGTAGAGGTCGAAGTAGTAGAAGTACAGGCCCGGGTCGTTCAGCGGCAGCTCCACGGAAAAGTGGTTCTGCTGGGGGGTCTGGCCGTCGAACTTCATGCGGTAGTGCACCGGCACGTCATATTTTCCCTCCTTCTGGAGCACCAGATGAGGATCGACATAGCCCAGCTCTTCCGGGATGCACAGGGTCAAACGTACGGTCTGACCGGCCCGCAGTGCGCCAAAGGGCTGCTTGAAATAGGGGTCGTAGCTATTGAACAGACAAGACAAAGCAGGGTCGTCCTTTCTCAAAAAAGCCCCGGCGGGCCAAACGCCGCCGGGGCAGATGGATTTTTTAAGGGAAAATTACTTGCCCATGGGCACCGGGGAAGCGTACCAGATGTCGTGTGCGTAATCCAGCACAGAGCGGTCGGCGCTGAAGATGCCGCTGTTGGCAATGTTCTTCAGGCTCATGTGTGCCCACTTTTCGCGGTCGGCATACAGCTTCTGCAGGTCGGCCTGTGCGCGGCGGTAATCCTTGAAGTCGGCCATGACCATATACGGGTCGCTGCTGCGCAGGTTCTCGGTCACTTCGTGGAAGTTCTCGCCGTTCCAGCCGCGCTCCAGGAAGTTCAGAGCGTTGTTGGCAACATCGTCGCCCATGATGAAAGCGTTGATGGTAGCCACCTGCTTGAGGTTGTTCACCTCGGGGGTCAGCATACCGAAGATCAGCTCGTTCTCCTTGCCGGCAGCGTCTGCGATCTCCACGTTTGCGCCGTCCAGAGTGCCCAGAGTGATAGCACCGTTCAGCATGAACTTCATGTTGCCAGTACCGGAACTCGGTGCCTGCCAGAGAGATCTGCTCAGAGACCTCGGCGGCGGCATCAGGTGCTCGCTCAGAGAGACGCAGTACTCTTCCAGATAGACACGCGCAGCTTGTCGCGCACAGCGGGGTCATTGTTGATGAGTCGCCAGCTTGCAGATCATGCGGATCA
>ENA-OUNI01000014-OUNI01000014.1-human-gut-metagenome-genome-assembly--contig:-NODE-14-length-57230-cov-4.439749_pt1 | contig 57230 bp, 60 predicted proteins | sample MGYA00242499_ERZ504580 | MGnify/ENA primary metagenome ERZ504580 (study PRJEB26092, sample SAMD00036315) | human gut metagenome | host: Homo sapiens | study: EMG produced TPA metagenomics assembly of... | reverse complement strand
TGGTGGAATGAGTGGGATTTTGGCTTGTTCAATGGAGTCATTGCTGCCAATCTGTTGATTGACAAATTGGCCGGATGCAACCTCAGTGCAGACTTGTCAATTCCATTTCTGCCGAAGCGCGCTTTTACCGTGCCATTTTCTATTACCATCTGTTTATGGGGTATGAGCAATTCCCGCTTATCAAACATTATCTGGCAGCCAGTGAAATGTATAGCGTTGCCAAAGGAACCCGTGAAGAAATTTATGAGTTTATGATGGGTGACTTGGATGACGAAGTGACTAAGTATCTGCCCCAGCGCAGTGCTACACAGCAGGGACGCGTTTGCCGGGATGCTGCCAAGCTGCTTCGTGCTAAAATTATTTTGTTCCATCGTGATGAGACTAAATATCAGGTGGCATTGAATGACATGAAAGAAATAATCACCAGTGGAAGATACCAGTTGAACCTGATTATCAAAGCTTATGGGTGAAAGACGGAGAATGGTGTGCGGAATCTATCTTTGAGGTATGTTATGCCGGCAATAACTCCGGTGAAGGGTTTGGGCTTGCACGTTCTTTGGGCGGTCGTAACATTGTTGACCCGAGAAGTGCCGAGCAGGGTGGATTAGGCGAAGGTTATGGACAGAACACCATGCCGAGTACTGTTTACAACATGTTTAAGGAAGGTGATACGCGCCGAGAAGGAACAGTCATTGTCTATGCGGACGAGGCTAAGAAAGTGGCAGAAATGGTGGCCAAAGGTGAACTGCCGGCAGGAAGTGCTTTCCAAGTCAGTGACCAGCAGGAAAATTACGAAGGCCTGGGGCACTATAAGATTCATCCGAGAAAGGAGACGACGTCTACGGTGAACCCTACGGATAACTATTATAACTCTTGGCGTATTTACCGTTATGCCGATGTTTTGCTGCTGGCTGTGGAGCTTGATGTACGCATCAACGGAACTGCCAGTGCCGATGCGCAAGGCTGGTTCGACCAGGTCAGAGACCGCGCTTTCAAAGACAAAGAGCATCGTATCAACTTGGCGGGAAAGAGCAAGCAGGAGTTGTTGGATATTCTTTTTGAAGAGCGTGGGTATGAGTTTATGGATGAAATGCAGCGTTGGTTTGACATTCTGCGTTTCGATAAAGGAACAGAGATTTTAGGTAACAAAGGTTGGACGGAGAAGTTCAGGTACTTCCCGATTGACCAGTCGGAAATGGATAGGGCTAAAGGTGGCTTGACACAGAACCCTGGCTGGTTATAAGTTTAGATCGGTTTTCTTTCTGAAGAGTCCCCGGTATTTCCTTTTGGAATACTGGGGATTTTTATGTGTAGGCAGTGGCGGTATCTCTCACTAAAGTTTATTTCGGCAAAACATCTGTCATGCTGTCACGCGAAGAGATTATTCTTTTGATTATAAGTTAATTAAAAGTGTGATGGATACCTGTGATAGATAAAAAACATTACAACCATCCATCACGCTTTCCAATTTTTGTAAAAGATGGTATGCATACTTGTTTCGTGGGTCGTTGAAATAGTTATAATCTTAGTTCTCAGCATGAAACTTTTAGTTTCAAGACTAAATACGAAAAGTTTTGACAAGTAAGACTATTGGTTTCAACAAGAAAAACCAAAAGTTTCTTTCGATAAAACCATTCGTTTCAAAGGTTAAAACTCTTGGTTTCGACTATAGGAAACTATCATTCCAACTTGTCGGGACCAGCAAGGGTATCTATATGAAACAACCGAAACAGATACCTTTTCCTTCGAAAAGTATCTGTTTCGGCATAAAAGTGTTGTATTTTGGAGAAGATTTGAAGAATACTATCCTATTTTATTCTTTTGATTACTGTTATGGGAGTTGTTTCATTTGAGGAACGGGTCACCGTTCTTGTCTTTGCTCACTACCCAGCGGAAAGCATTAACCAATAGCAGGTTCTGTGTACCGTCGATAAACTCTTCGTCACCATGTCCCATATTTAGGTAAATCATTCTGTAATTCTTGTTGGACCATACGATGGGGAAGTCGCCAAAATTCACTACATCCTTGATACCCAGTGGATAGTTCTTGGGAGATAGGGACAAGAGTACCTCTACGTCCTTGTTCTGGCGGGGGCTGGGAGTCCATTGGTACCATTCGCTGGCGGGAGCCACGAATGATGCAGGCAGATTCTTGGTAACGGGATGTTCTTCGTTGTCGACTTCGACCAATACCGGCTGGGGAGCCAGTTGTTGCAATAGAACACCCCACCACCAAGAAACTTAACGAACCAGGGCCAATGCGTGTTTTTGTCGTTGTAGGCAGCTGCGTGGAAACCTACCCAACCGCCTCCGTTTTCCATGTATTGCTCAAAAGCATCGCGTTCGGCTTGGTGTTGGGGGATGTGTTAAGCATGATAATGACATTGTATTCTTTCAGTTTCTCGTATGGGTATTTTGAAAAATCGGTAGTAATATCCAGAACAAAGCCGTCACCGTAATTGAGCTTCTTGAAGAAAGTGGTTGCTTGTTCTGCAAATTGTACGTGTGCTTCTTCCGCATGTTGCGTGTAATAAATCAAGGCCTTGAAGCGAGGAGCTTTGGCATAGTTTGCCGGATAACCTTCGGGGACTTGTGCGTACGTCAGCAGGGTGCAAGCCGTAAACAATAAAATAAACAGATGTTTCATAATTTGTAATTTATAATTTATAAGTTATTAATTCTCCATTATCTAATATTCCGCAATCAGAGACAGCCATTTGCCTGCCGAGGTAATCCATACCTCTTTATAACAGGCATTGTTGGTTTGCGGCCAATAGGGGACATCGTCGTTACCCAGGGTACGGATACCAACGGGCATCTCTCCTGTCATTTCTCCCGAAGAGAAGGTATTCAGTTGCGGATAGTTGTGTCCTTCTCCATAAATCAAGGATTGTCCGAAAGGATTCTTGCCTACGGTCCAGTACAACTGTTCCAGACCGATGTTGAGCAGTTCCTTGTCCTTCAGGAAGTTTCCGCAGATGGCGGCGGACTTTCCGTTGGAAAGATGGATGGCGGTATTGCCGTTGAAAATGTTGAACCACACGGGGAAACGTTTCATGTAGTGCTCTTTGTCCAGTTGTACTCCTCGTTTAATCTGTTCCGTGTACAGTTCCTTGGCATTGGCAGGGGGAAACAGATGGAGGGCGTAGAAGTTGGTGGTATCCTTATATTCCTCTGCATGGTAAACACCGCTTGGAATCATACCGTAGGGATGGGTATACTTCATCATTCCTTTCAGATACTCTCCATATAGTTGTATGGAATTCACCCATTTAGGATAATCGGGGTGCTCCTTCTGGGTTTCGCAAAGCATCACCATGGCCTGCATATAGACCTGCTCGCGCGACTGGTGTATGTAATGTACGATGGATTTGCGGGATTTGTCCCGGTAGAAGAATCCGCGTGTCCCGTCTTTGTCTTTCAGCGGTTCCGTGCGCTGGCAGTCGAGGGTGTAGCGGATGTATTCGGCGGCGATGTCCGCATAAGAAGGTTTTCCGGTCAGCTTGTATAATTGGCTTGCCGACCAGGAGATGGTAGCCATATACTGACTTTTCGAAGTGTTGTAACTGTGTTCGTAAGGCTGGACGAACTGGTCGAAGCCATCTTTTTTGAACTTCTCCATAGCAAAAGCGAAATCTTCTTCGGCCACGCGCAATAGGTATTCCTGCAGCATCGGGTCGTTGTCCAGCGTCATGGAGGCGTAAGCTTCGTATCCGGCATAGAGAAAGTTGTCAAATGCCATGTTCTGTACACGTACGGAAGATATGTCGTCCAATGTATTGAACACACCGTCTTGCCAGATAAGCAATCCCATGCTGCTGGCGCGGTAACCATCGCCGTAGCGGTTCTTTAGGATGAACTCTACTCCCCATTCCGCCTCTTCACGCAGGCGGGCGGCGAGGGCTGGGTTGATATTTCTTTGTTTATTATAGGCTTCGAGCAGAGCAAAGGTCACGTCTCCCGTCTGCAAGGTTTGCTGGGACAAGTCTCCTGCATCGTGCCATCCGCCGGAGTAGGAGATGCTGCGTCCGTCATGTCGGGACATGAGGTCTACGTGGCAGGTGGAATGCTTGCCGGGAACCGGATGTCCACAGCGCTGGCAGAAGATGAAGTTCAGCACTTTCCATTGTGAATCTTCCCAAAGTCTTTCTCCAATCCGGAAGGTGGGAGTTAGCGATGTTCCGACCTTCAGCTGATACTCTCCGGGATTATTGAAGGAGGTGAAATCAATAAGGCCAAATTCTCCGAGAGTGGTTTTCTCTTTTCGGATGTCTCCTTCGTAAGCTATTTCTCCGGTTGGGGTAAGCAGTTGGAAGCGCTTTCCGGCGTCTATGGTGAGGTTTGTGTTGATGAGGGCGGTTTTGGGGTGGTTGACGCATAGCCGGTTGTCGAGTAGGAGATTTTTCCATCGGCAGGTATCCATCCGCTGACTTTCTCAGGGGCTTTCACCGTTTGCAGTTGTAGATTGTCCAGGTAGTAGATAGCTGAATCTCCTGTAGTCCGGTCTTTGCCTTTGAGGGCTGTGCTGAAGGTGATGGATATCACCTTGTCGCGCTGATACTCGTCTATTTCGAGGAAGCATTGGTTCCACTCCTTATTAATAAGGTTAATGAGGTGTGAACCCGAAGGCTGATTATATCCTTTCTTGGCAGGAGTATCTGCATTGCGAAACGTGAGGTTCATGTTGACGATGCGCGCGCCGTCGCAATCGGGATAGATGGAGAATACGATGCGGTTGTACTTCTCCAGATTGGCGCCGTCTAGATGATAGGTAACACTGCTGTTTCCGTAGGTGGCATAGTCTGGGTCGGAAGGAGAGCCGGTCGCCCTTTTCCCGGTGAATGTGGGGAATTGCAGTTTGATGCTGCCTTTGCCGGAAACGGTCTTTTCCGTACTGAAGGACATGCTTCCTGCGCCGGAATGACTCCATCCCTCTGTACCTGCCGAGCGGGTGAGAGGAGCGCTTTGCAAGACCTCCTTTTTCCATCCGTTGGTTTCGAAAGAGTTTTCAATATCCAGGGGGAGGGGTTGATGTATCAGTCCGCTTTCGTGGAGTTGTCGTTCCAGTTTGGGGTCTTGGGTCAGACGTGTCTGACCGTATGCGGCAATACTGCCGAGAGATAAAAGGTATAAAAATAATAATGTCTTTCTCATGTTGACGTCAACCTTTGGTTTCGGTTGCAATGTTAGCCATTATTAGGCAGAAGGAGGTTTGAAAACTGCCATAAAAGCTTTAAAAGCTATCCGAAGTAGAGGAAATATGAATTTCGGTAGATGTATAATCCCTATGATGTACGACTTATAATGCCAAAGAAATACTAAAATCGTATTTCATAACAGAAGAAAATTGTAACTTTGCGAAGTTATGTCACAATGTTAACCTATGATGCGTATCTTGATTTTAATAATAATGCTGTTGCCATGTTCGCTTGGTATGTATGCATCTGCAATAGATAGCCTTTTGTCTGTTCTGGATAAGACTATCGTGATGCGTAGACAATACGAGGAAGAAAAAGAACGGTATATTTCTTTGATAAAGGATGAGTTGAAGCAAGGGAGGCTTACTGACATGGAGCGTTATCTGATACAAAATCGTCTTTTTGCCGAATATAATTCTTATATTAGTGATTCTGCATTACATTATATAAATGAAAATATTCTTATTGCCACACGGCTAAATAATAGGCAATGGATAAATAGTTCTATATTAAATAAAGTACATATTCTAAATACTTCGGGCCTTTTTGTTGAAGCAATGGAATTGCTGAAATCGCTTCCTCGTAACACGTTGGAGGGTGAAAATATAGTGGACTATTATGTATGTTTTGAAAACCTATATCTCTATCAGGCAGAGTACGCCACTGATCGGAACTACGTGAACAATTATCTTCGGATAGCAAATTTGTATAGGGATTCTATAATCAGCCTAGTACCGGAAGATACTTATAGATATGTAGTCGTGCATGCACCTCAGCTCATTGACCAGGGAAAAAGTCAGGAGGCTATATGTTTATTGAAGAATTTTTTACCTCGGTTGAAATCCAATACGCGTGAGTATGCAGTAGCTACTTCAATTCTGGCTTTTGCTTATCATATCGTGGGGAACAAGCAGAAAGAAATGGAAGCACGTATTAGCAGTGCCATTGCTGACATTAGGGCAGTGGTGAAAGAAAATTATTCTTTGTGCGCATTAGCGGAATTACTTTATGGAATGGGCGATTTGGAACGTGCTAATCACTATATCAAGATTAGTATGGAAGATGCTAATTATTATACTACTCGGTTGCGTAGTTCGCAGAATTCCAAGATGCTTCCGCTCATAGATCGTGCTTATCAGCAAGAAAAGGAAATACAGCAACAGCGGCAGAGAATGTTTATTACAGGCATATGTATCCTTTCTGTTTTCCTTCTATTGACAGTACTGTGTGTGCTATGGCAAATGAAAAAATTGTCTTATGCCCGTAAAAAAGTTGTTGCTGCCAATTCCCAATTGAGTATATTGAATAGTGAATTGAAGAAGCTGAACAAGTCTCAACATGAGGCTAATGAACGATTATTGCATACTAATCAGACTCTTACGGAAGCCAATCATATTAAGGAAGAGTATTTGGGACGTTTCCTCAGTTTAAGTTCCTCTTATATAAGTAAAATGGAAGAATATCGCCGCATATTGAACAAGCAGGCTGCTGCCGGTAAACTTGAGGAGTTATATCGTACATTGAAGTCCGACCGTTTCATAAATCAAGAGTTGAAAGAGTTCTATCACAATTTCGATGTATCTTTTCTTAAGATATTCCCTAACTTTGTAGAAGAATTTAATCGTTTGTTGCCAGTTGAAGAACAATTGCATCCTAAAAATGAAGAATTGCTTGTTACCGAACTGCGCATATTTGCACTGATTCGTTTAGGTATTACAGACAGTGCGCGTATTGCAGAATTTTTGCGTTATTCCATAACTACCATCTATACTTATCGTTCCAAGCTAAAAAACAAGTCTCTTTGTAAAGAGGACTTTGAAGAACGAGTGATGAAAATAACTTCTTTTTGATTTTATCCTCCTTTTGAGGCTTTCTTCTGCCTTAAAAAGTTTAGAAATGATTTAGAAATTAGTAGCAATAGCATTTTTGTAATGCGTTGTATTATAGTTGATTGCCTGTTGCAGGACTTTAGATTTTTATCTCAGCCCAAATCGTGCGTTTGTTTTGATAATACATTTGCATCAATCTATTTATTGTTTAACTAATTTCTAATAAGATGAAAAAGAAAAGTCTAAAGAGATGCCTTAAAAAGCGCATGATCCTTTTACTGGGTTTTCTTATGATGACTGGTGTTGCTGTTGCGCAACAACTTCAGGTACAAGGAAAGGTGACCGATGCAACGGGTGAAGGTCTTATCGGTGCAAGTGTATTGGTAAAGGGTACAACTTCGGGGTGATAACTGACATTGACGGTAACTATGTGTTATTGAATGTCAATCCTGATGCAATACTTATTTTTTCTTATGTAGGTTACCAAACGCAGGAACTGAACGTATCCGGTAGAAACAAGATTGATGTTGTCTTGCATGATGACCAGCAGGTGTTGGAAGAAGTTGTAGTAGTGGGTTACGGTTCATTGAGTAAAAAAGAAGTTTCCAGTTCCATTGTACAAGTGGATAAGAAAAATTTTAATTTGGGGGCTATGAATAACCCGATGGAAATGGTATCGGGAAAAGTCGCGGGCTTGAATGTCAATACGCAGCAGCTGCCAATCCTAACTCCAGTTCTTCATTACAAGTACGTGGTGCAACATCTGTTTCTGCAAGTAATAGTCCTTTGATTGTCATAGATGGTGTGGCAGGTGGCGATATCCGTAACATCGCTGCACAGGATATTGAATCTATTACGGTATTGAAAGATGCGGGTTCAGCTGCTATTTACGGAACGCGAGGTGCTAATGGTGTGATTTTAGTTACAACGAAACGTGGCTCGGGTGAAGCTGGAAAAACGGTAGTCACATATGACAGTTACATCGCTTTTAATGTAGCCAAGCCCTCTCCGGATATTCTGTCGGCTGATGAATTCCGTCGTTCGAGACGAGGTACAGACTATGGAGCCGACACTGACTGGTATGGACTGATTACTCGTGATGTAGCATACGACACAAACCAATATATATCTATTGATGGTAGCACAAAGAATGGTTTCTATGGTGCTTCCTTCAATTACAAAAGTGCCAATGGACTTGACATCGTGAGTGGTCGTGAAGAATTTGGAGGTCGTTTTTCTATGGAACAGCGTGTACTGGAGAATCGCTTACAATTCAACGGTTCGTTGAGTGCACGTCGTGTAAATGAAACCTGGGGAAATGATGGTTTCTTCGATAGGGCACTCACAATGAATCCTACAATGCCGGTATATAATGCAGACGGTTCGTATTATCAGCCTACTTCTCCTACGGGTGCAACCAATCCGGTTGCGGAGCTTGCTTTGAGAGATAACAACGGCCAGCGTATGTATTTGTTGGGTACGGCTGAGGCTAAACTGAATATTTTGCAGACAGAAAAGCATTTGTTGAATACAACATTAAGTTACTCATTGCATTACAATGACATGAAGCAACAATATTATGCTTCGTCTGCCGGTTCGGAGTCCTATTGGAATGGTTATAAAGGACGTGCGGAAATGAAGTATCAGAAATGGTACACCAATCGATTGGAGTGGTTGGGAAATTATGCACTGAACTTGGGCGACCACAATATTAAGGCTGTAGTGGGCTATACTTATGAGAAGTCTATCTGGGAACAGATTGGTGGTAGTAACAACGACTTCTCTTTTGATAATACGAAATATTGGGATTTGGGCAGTGGCTCTTATCTGAAGGATGGTTTGGCAAGTTTATATAGCGGTCGCTCTGAATCGACACTTATTGGCTTCTTTGGTCGGTTGAACTATAATTGGAAGGATATGCTTTTTGCATCGGCTTCGTTGCGCTATGAAGGCTCTTCCAAATTTGGTGCTAACCAAAAGTGGGGGTACTTCCCAGCAGCTTCTTTGGCTTGGGAAATGATGGAGATGGGCTTTATGAAGAATACCCGGAAAGTGTTGACCAGTTTGAAACCGCGTGTTTCTTTCGGAATTACCGGTCGTTCGGATTTTGATGCTTATAAATCACTTTCTACTTACAATACCAATGGTAGTTATCTCTTTGACGGGCGTTGGGTAACGGGCTATGCTCCCTCTAGTAATGCTAATCCGGATTTGGCTTGGGAAGAGAGCGTTGCGATTAATCTGGGTGTTGATTTTGTTCTATGGAATCGTTTACGTGGTTCAGTGGAGTATTTTGACCGTAGTTCTAAAGACTTGCTTTATACGTACACGGCACCTCAACCGCCTTTTGTCTATTCCACTATTTTGGTTAACGTTGGAACAACGAAAAATACCGGTATAGAAGTATCTTTGGATGGTGACATCCTTACTAAAACAGCAGTGAAGTGGACGAGCGGAATCAATTATTCTTATGGGAAGACTAAGTTGACCAAACTTTCTAACGATATTTACAAGGCATCTTATCTCGACCTTTACTTAAAACCGGGTACTGGCTCCAGCGAATATTTCTTCCGTGTGCAGGAAGGGGGAGAGATAGGGCAGTTCTACGGTTATGAATATGCAGGTGTTGACGAAAATGGCAATATGCTTATTTTGAATGATAAAGATGAGCAAATACCGATTTCTCAGGCTGATGCCAAGTATAAACGTTATATTGGCAATGGTGCTCCCAAGCACTTCTTGTCTTGGAGTAACAACCTGACTTGGAGAAATTTTGATTTGAGTGTATTCTTCCGCGGTACATTCGGTTTTGATGTATTCAATATGCGTAAATATGGTATGGGGCTTCAGGGATGTGGTACAGATAATGTTCTTCGCTCTGCGTATCTGGAAGATAAGAATATCCGTACCGGTGGTGGAGTAATATCTTCCTATTTCCTGGAGGATGGTAGCTTCATAAAACTGGAAAATGTAACCTTGGGATATAATTTTACTCCTAAGAACCGTAAGTTACTGGATAATATGCGCATATATCTGTCTGCCAAGAATCTGTTTACCTTGACCGGATATTCTGGTAATGACCCTTCAATTATAGACGTGAATGGTATCCAGCCGGGAGTAGATAGTAATAGTGCTTATCCTACAGCAACTCAATTGAGTTTAGGTGTGACTCTTCGCTTCAAATAAATGAGAAACAAATTATTAAAAATATGAAAGATATGAAATATATAAAATGTCGTTGGTTATTGGCGATGATTATGTCATGTTCACTTTTCTCTTGTACTAATTTGGACGAGGAAGTGTTCGATCGTGTGGATGCCGGAATTTATTATCAAGATGAGACGAGTGTTCAGGGGGCAGTGGCAGCCATCTATTCGAAAGCTGCATATAGTTATTTGGAATACTTCTGGTATTTGCAGGAGTTTTCTGCCGACCAGGTGGCATGGCGCAGTTGGAACGGTGGACTTTGGGGATGGGATGAGGCATTGAAGTTTGCTTTGTCTTCACATACCTGGACGTCAGAATCAACCATTATTCGCCAAACTTGGGAGAATGCGTGGACCACTATTGGCTTTGCAATACGCTTATTACAGATTTGCAGGCAATCAGCCCCGCATCTATACGCATGACTGAGGATGCTTTGAATAGTTATATTGCCGAAGTACGTACCCTGCGTGCTTGGGCATACTACAATATCTTTGAGATTTGGGGTGGAGCACTTCCCTTGAACATTTCTTCGGGTGCGGAAATCCCTGGTTCTGCAGATACTGATTTTGATAAGGGGTGCAAGATTATCTACGATTTTATCAGTCAGGAACTAGATGAGTCAGTTACAGATCTTATGAAAGAAGATGGTTCTGGAAAGACTCGCAACCGCATGAACCAAGCTGCCAATCGTATGATTAAGATGCGCTTGTTGCTGAATTCTGAGGTGTTTATCAAACAAAACAGTTATAATGAGTGTGCCACTCTTTGCCAAAAAATTCTGAATGGCGATTATGGTACTTACAGCATTACCGATGACTATCGCGATATTTATTCGATAAACAATGTAGAATGTCCGGAAGTTGTAATGGCATTGGCGATGGAAGTCGGTCAGGTCAATACCGGTTGGATGCGTAACATGCCTTTCATGCCTTACAATTGTTGGGATTACTTTGGAGGTACATACAGCCAGAGCGGATGGAATTGTGTATGCTTGGCACCTTCATGGGATAATTCTGGAAATGTACAGCCGTATGGTGGTACTGACAATCCTAAGAGCTTTCTTACCGACTACGGTGATAAGTTAGGAGCAGTTTATGAACGTTTCCACGATAAAGATATCCGTAAGCAGAACTATGTGTATAATGAAACAACAGGAAACTATCAAGGCATTTTTTTGAAAGGGGCTATTAAAGCCAACTATGGTAAGGGTGCGGCTTTGAAAGCAGATGCCGACCGTGACGGTCAGGATTTGGTTTATGTGGATCAGGTGGGTACATTCCTTAATTTAGGACGTAATCTGGAGACTGTCATGTCACCTCGCTGGGGTGAAACGAATTCAGGTGTCCGTTTGGTAAGATATCCGGTTTATCCGGAGAGTGCAGGCATTGATTTCCAAAACATCGATGAGGTGGAATTCCGTTTGAGTGAAGTGGTCTATACTCTTGCTGAATGTAAAATGCGTGCAGGTGATACGGAAGGTGCTAAAGAACTGGTATATAGAGTTAAAACACGCTATTTTACAGATAAATCGGCTCTCGAACAGCCCGGTCCTGGTTTTACATCCTTTGATATGGATTGGATGTTGAGTGAATGGGGACTTGAATTCTTGGGAGAGGGGCGGCGTCGTCGTACAGACTTGCGTCGTTTCGATAAGTTTACGCAAGGGCAATGGTGGTTCTTTGGCCGTGCCACGGACGACGGTTTAAGCTATCCGGCTAAACGTGACCGCAAATACGAGTGGTATCCCTTGCCCCAGTCTGCCCTTATGGTAAATCCGGGACTGGTACAGAATCCTAATTATTAATCATCCTATAATAATAGTAACAATGAAAAAATATATATGTAATCCGCTATGGCTTTTGTTGCTTTTTGTAGCTTTCATCAGTAGTTGTGACAAGGAGGAAATTGTGTTTGACCATGAGTTGCCGCAATTTGAACTTCGTAGCGATGCTATCTTGCTGGAGGTGATTATGCCCCAAGGAACTGGTGCCGATGAAATAATTTATATTGCAGGCGATTTCAATGGAGGTCAGGATGCTGCTTCCGGAGACCTTAAGTGGCAGATGGAGAAAGCTGCAAACAATGATGTTAAATGGGGCATATACCTCTATCCGGAAGATTTTGTTAATGGAAAGACACTTGCCGATGGCTTTTATTTCGTTTCTAAGACACAAGGTATAGAGCGTACTTTGCAGAATGGGGATGCTTTACATCAAATTTCGGCTAAGGTAGGTACTCGCACTGATATAACGGTAACCCGCTGGAATGCTTATTTTGAGGAGCCGGAAGACCCAAGTGAAGTGACCCACGACGGTTATGCTGTGTTCGTGATGGACAATACAGGTTGGGATGCACTGACACTTTATGCGTGGGGAAATGATTTGCCGGAACTTTTTTGGAGGTTGGCCCGGTATTTCACCTACTGGTAGCGTTGAGATAAAAGGAATTACCTATAAATACTTTGATACAGGTGAAGCAAATAAGGGATTGGTTTACAATTTGATATTTAACGATAATGGAGTAGGTTCACAATTTGATGGACCACAGAACTTTACTCTTGACCGTGACATATATTTGGAAATCACAGAAAGCGGTTGGACGGAAATAGATCCGGATGCAGTGGTCATCATGATGGTTATACCATTTTTATTGAAGACCAGTCCGGATGGGCAGAAACAACCATATATGCGTGGGGAAATGATATACCGGAACTCTTTGGCAGTTGGCCAGGAATATTACCAACCGGTAGTGTTGAGATAAAAGGTGTCACGTATAATTATTACGATACAGGTGAAGCAAATAAGGGATTGACTTACAATCTGATAATGAATAATAACAATGGAGGCTCACAATTTGACCTCGCAGCAGTGACGCTTGATCGAGATTATTATTTCCGTATTACGGACATAGCTGGTGAGGAGATTGACCCTAACAATCCGGACGGAGACTCTGAACCGGAATCTGAAGCGGCTTTTGTTTCTAATCAGAATAATTTCTTGAAATGAGTTTTGTATAGTAATGAAGATGTTAAATGACCTATTGGTGGAATGAGATTGGGGATAGGATATCTCTTTTCAATCTTGCGGATATATGTCCCAAGGCTTGGTTTTTCTATCCCAAGTCTTGGGATAGAAAACCAAGCCTTGGGAAGAAGTTATCTCTTAGCTCTTTTGTTTTTTAGTATTGGCTTCCGGGATTTTTAGTATTAAGGCTTAGTATCTTTTCTGCCAATGCCCATTACTGGAGAGTTTGGATGCTCCTTTTGCAGATATCAGTTCCGCCAATGAGTATAAGTATAGATAAAAAGTAGAAATATGAAAAAAGTAATAATTGCGACACTGCTCTTTACGATGCTACATTCTTGTATGGGGTGTAGTGATAGTCAGAGTGACATGGAACCGATTCCCGTCCCACAGGAAGAATACATGGCTTCGGATATGGTGATTTATGAGGCAAATCCCCGCATTTTTGCCGAAGAAAATGCGTTCTCTGCCATCAAAGCAGAGCTTGACCGTATTCAAAGCCTGGGGACTACCGTGCTTTGCTGATGCCTGTAAATGAGCCGGGAGTACTGAAAAGTGTGAATTCACCTTATTGTATAAAGGATTATAAAAAGCTGAATACACGTTACGGAACAAAAAAAGACTTGAAAGAACTGGTAGATGCTGCCCATGCCAAAGGAATGAAAGTGATTCTTGACTGGGTTGCCAACCATACTTCGTGGGACAATGCTTGGGTGACTGAGCATCCGGATTGGTATACACAGGATGCAAATGGCAATGTGGTACAACCTCAAGAACAGCCTTGGGCGGATGTTGCTGACTTGAATTTTGACAACGAAATCATGCAGCAAGCCATGATTGATGCCATGAAGTATTGGGTAACAGAAATTGGTATTGATGGATACCGTTGTGATTATGCCGAGGGGGTACCAGATGCTTTCTGGAAGAAAGCAATCGCCGAGCTCCGTACACTTGACAATAATTTGCTGATGCTTGCCGAAGGCGGAAAAACGTCTTTAATGAACAATGGTTTCAATCTGCTCTACGGCTGGAACTTCCATAGTAAACTGAAAGACTATTATGCCGGTAAATGCTCACTTACTGACCTTTATGCTATGAATACTTCCGAATTGGAGGGAATGCCGAAGGGTACGTTACGGTTACGCTATTCTACTAATCATGACCAGGCAAGTGAGGCTTCACCGATAGAATGTTATGGCGGTGAGCGTGGTGCCATGTCTGCTTTTGTATTGACGACTATGCTCGAGGGGATACCTCTTATTTATAGTTCGCAGGAAGTAGCCTATCCGCGGTCACTTAACTTTTTCAATTACGGAGTTATAGACTTGAAGTCCAATGAAGTCTTTGCGCAAGAGATGGCAGAAATCATCAGAGCCTATAAAGCTACGAGCAGTGTACGTGGTGGTGAACTGGAAGTTTATACTACCGGAGATGTCGCTTCATTTTATCGGGCAGCAGGCAGTCATGGCATGTTGGTCATGGTGAATACCGCCAATGAGTCTGTACAAGTGAAAGTACCTATGGAGCATGCTGGCAAGACCATGACCGATGTGATTGCCGGTGTGGATGTGGAGTTGCCTACAGTAATGACGATGGAACCTTATCAATATTTTATATATCAACAATAACGGATGTATATGAAACATGTATTATTAACAGTTGTATTTCTGGGAATTGCTTGTGTGGCGATGGCACACGAATTGTTATCTCCCAATGGGAATCTGAAACTCAATGTTGTGCTTGATTCCGAGGGGGGGCCGGTCTATAGCTTATATTACAAAGGAGAGCCGGTTGTAGAACCTTCTGCCTTGGGAATACTTATGGAAGAAGCGGATTTGTCAAATGGCTTCCGGATTCTTGATGCAACAAATTCTACTTTTGATGAAACTTGGATGCCTGTATGGGGAGAGTATGAAAAAGTCCGTAACCATTACAATGAACTTACTGTCACTTTCTCACAACCGGCAAAGCACGACCGTACGATGATTGTACGTTTTCGATTGTTTGACGATGGACTCGGATTCCGTTATGAGTTGCCGGAGCAGAAAACCATGAATTATCTGACGGTAAAAGACGAACTGACGGAATTCAATCTGACCGGTAATCATACACTCTATTGCATTCCCGGTGATTATGATACGAATGAGTTTGCCTATACTACTGCGGCCATTTCCGAAGTGCGCGAAGCTATGGAACGTAATCTACGTAAAAAGGATATGAAGCTAAAGCGACTTCATTCACAGTACAAACACCCCTTATGATAAAGACTACCGAAGGACTTTATATCAATATTCATGAAGCTGCCTTGGTAGATTATTCTGCCATGTTGCTGAATGTGGATGATAAAGAGTTTAACTTTTCTGCTCATCTTACTCCCGATAAATTAGGAAAGAAAGGATATCTGCAATTACCGTTGCATACCCCGTGGCGTACAATTATGGTTAGTGACGATGCACGTAGCATCCTTGCTTCTCAGTTGATTCTTAATCTGAATGAACCTTGTAAGCTGGAAGATACTTCTTGGATTAAGCCACAGAAATTTATCGGTGTCTGGTGGGAGATGTTTACTGGTGGAGGAGGTACATGCATATAGCGACTATTATAAGGCTAAACCCGGCATAACCGACTATTCAAAGTTAACTCCTAATGGACATCATCCGGCCAATACTGAACATGTGAAAGAGTACATAGACTTTGCGGCGGAGAATGGTATTGATGCGGTATTGGTTGAGGGTTGGAATGAAGGTTGGGAAGATTGGGCATCCTATCGTAAGGATCGTCAGTTCCTTTTTGACAAACCTTATCCGGACTTTGATGTTGCGGTACTACATGCCTATGCCAAATCAAAGGGGGTAAAGATTATCATGCATCATGAGACGGCTGCTAATGCTGCCGATTATGAGCGGCAGCTGGATGTAGCCTTTCAATTTATGGTAGATAATGGCTATAATTCTGTAAAGACAGGATATGTGGGCTCAATCATTCCCCGTAGTGAATATCATTCCTCACAATGGATGAACAATCATTATATACATGTGGTGAAGCGTGCTGCTGATTATAAGATTATGGTAGATAGTCACGAGGCTGTTCGTCCCACCGGCTTGTGTCGGACCTGGCCCAACTGGGTAGCGCAAGAATCTGCCGTGGTGGTGAGTTTGAATCTATGGGGGGCAATGATCCGGATCATACTTGTATCTTGCCGTTTACTCGGTTGAAGGGTGGTCCGATGGATTACACTCCTGGTATTTTCCAGACAAAACTTTCGTATTATAATAGTTCGAAACCTAAAGGTCAGGCGGGTACTACATTGGTAAAACAATTGGCTCTATATGTAACGATGCCCTCTCCGTTACAGATGGCAGCAGACCTGCCGGATAATTATCGCCGTTTTCCCGATGCGTTTCAATTTATTAAGGATGTAGCGGTGGATTGGAGCAATTCTTGGTATTTGGAAGCCGAACCGGGTGATTATATCACAGTGGCTCGTCAAGCCAAAGGAAAACAAGAGTGGTATGTAGGTGCTATTACCGACGAACATCCTCGTACGGCAACTATTCCTTTCTCTTTCTTACCCGAAGGAAGGAAATATATTGTTACCGTTTATGCAGATGGTCGGGATGCAGACTGGAAAGATAATCCGCAGAGCTATGACATCCGTCGTGGCATAGTAACGTCAAAGAGTGTGCTGCGTCAACCTTTGGCAAGTAGTGGAGGGGTGGCTATCAGTGTTCGAGAAGCAACAAAAGAAGAGGTAAAAGGATTGAAGAAATTATGAAGCTTGTCCGTACATAGTAATTATTATGTTGCGGATTTAATACAAGCATTTAAGAATTAAAGTTAGCAATTGGAAAGGCATAGTCCGTGAGGATTGTGTCTTTTTTCGTAAATTATTCGTCATTTCTTATTTTCTTTATTATAATTTTTCTATATTTATGCCGTTATGGCGAATTGTTGACAGAATAGGAAAAGAATAGACCATTTAGGTATGAATAGAGAATGCCGGGGATTTGACATTTTATCATTCTTTAATCAAAATATAACCGTAAAATTTAGCTGTTTTGAAAAGTTTTCTTATATTTGCGGTGTTATTCATTGACATTTTGTTTGAATAGCGTGAAGTCAACAAGGTAATAACCTTTAAAACGTAATATTATGAATATCGAACGTATCATGGCCTCTTTAGAGGCAAAGCACCCCGCGAGTCTGAGTATCTTCAAGCCGTAAAGGAAGTTCTTCTTTCCATCGAAGATATCTATAACCAACATCCTGAGTTCGAGAAAGCGAAAATTATAGAACGTCTGGTTGAACCTGACCGTATCTTTACTTTCCGCGTAACGTGGGTGGATGATAAAGGTGAAGTTCAGACGAACCTCGGCTATCGTGTGCAGTTCAACAATGCCATTGGCCCGTACAAAGGCGGTATTCGTTTCCATGCTTCCGTAAATCTTTCTATCCTCAAGTTCCTGGGATTTGAGCAGACCTTCAAGAATGCCTTGACTACATTGCCTATGGGTGGCGGTAAGGGTGGTTCCGACTTCTCTCCGCGCGGAAAGAGCGATGCTGAAATTATGCGTTTCTGTCAGGCCTTCATGCTGGAGTTGTGGCGTCACCTCGGTCCGGATATGGATGTTCCTGCCGGTGATATCGGTGTAGGCGGTCGCGAAGTGGGCTATATGTTCGGTATGTATAAGAAGTTGACTCGCGAATTTACGGGCACATTTACCGGTAAAGGATTGGAATTTGGCGGTTCGCTGATTCGTCCTGAAGCAACAGGATTTGGTGGCTTGTATTTCGTAAACCAAATGTTACAGACAAAAGGCATTGACATCAAGGGCAAGACCGTGGCTATCTCCGGTTTTGGAAATGTGGCTTGGGGTGCTGCTACCAAGGCTACCGAATTGGGTGCCAAGGTGGTTACCATCTCCGGTCCCGACGGTTACATTTACGACCCGAACGGTATCAGTGGCGAAAAGATAGATTATATGCTGGAACTCCGGTCATCGGGCAACGATATCGTAGCACCGTATGCCGACGAATTCCCCGGCTCTACTTTCGTGGCAGGCAAACGCCCGTGGGAAGTGAAAGCGGACATCGCTCTGCCTTGCGCTACCCAGAACGAGCTGAACGGCGAAGATGCACAACACCTCATTGACAACAAGGTGACATGTGTAGGCGAAATCTCCAATATGGGATGTACGCCCGAAGCTATCGACCTTTTCATTGACAACAAGATTATGTATGCACCGGGTAAGGCTGTCAATGCAGGTGGTGTGGCTACCAGCGGACTGGAAATGTCGCAGAACGCCATGCACCTCAGCTGGAGTGCAGCCGAAGTGGATGAAAAACTCCACGCCATCATGCACGGAATTCATGCTCAATGCGTAAAATATGGGACAGAACCTGATGGCTACATCAACTACGTGAAGGGAGCGAATATCGCCGGCTTCATGAAGGTGGCTCATGCCATGATGGGTCAGGGAATTATCTAAGAGAGAAACTTTGTTTAGTTGTATTTGTATTTGTGGTTTGTGCTGCCCTACGCCTGTGAAGGTATGGGGCAGTACTTTTTTTATTCTCAATTAAAAAAGTTGTATCTTTGTATCCGAGAAACCATAAATTACAAAGAGATGTTACTACCTGAATTGAAACTGAGACGTGATAAAATACGCTCTCTCATGCTCAACAAGAGATTGATGCCGCTCTTATCGCTTGTAATGTAAACTTAATCTATACGTACGGACGTGTCGTCAGCGGTTACTTGTATCTGCCGTTGAATGCTCCCGCCCGTTTATTCATCAAACGTCCCAACAATATTGAAGGGGAACATATTCATCCTATCCGTAAACCGGAACAACTGCCTGACTTACTAAAGGAATGTGGTTTGCCCATACCTGCGAGGTTGATGCTGGAGGGGGATGAGTTGTCTTTTACGGAATATAACCGTTTGGCAGCGTGTTTCCCTGAAACGGAGGTGCTTCCTTGTGGTACGGCACTTATCCGGAAGGCCCGAAGTGTCAAGACTGAAATAGAGATTGAGATGTTCCGTCGTTCCGGCATTGCACATGCTAAAGCTTACGAACAAATACCCTCGGTTTATAGACCAGGAATGACAGACCGCCAATTATCCATCGAAATAGAGCGCCTGATGCGTCTGGAAGGTTGTCTGGGTATTTTCCGTACCTTCGGACAAAGTATGGAGATTTTTATGGGAAGTCTGCTGGCAGGAGACAATGCCACTGCGCCTGCCCCCTATGATTTTGCTCTGGGAGGCGAAGGACTTGACCCGTCACTGCCTATCAGTGTGAACGGTGCACTGTTGCAACCCGGCCAGAGCTTTATGGTTGATATGGGGGGTAACTTCTATGGCTATATGGGAGACATGAGCCGTGTATTCTCTATCGGAAAGTTGCCGGAAAAGGCATATGTTGCCCATCAGGTTTGCCTGGACATACAAGAGGCTGTTGTAGAAAAAGCGAAACCGGGTGCTGTTTGTGAGGACCTTTACAATCTCGCTATCGATATTGTCACCAAAGCGGGCTTTGCCGACAACTTTATGGGAGCCACTCAAAAAGCCAAGTTTATCGGTCATGGCATCGGACTGGAAATCAATGAAATGCCGGTGCTGGCTCCACGCATGAAGCAGGAGCTGGAACCGGGCATGGTCTTTGCTTTGGAACCGAAGATTGTTTTGCCAGGCATTGGTCCCGTCGGTATCGAAAACTCTTGGGTTGTAACAGCAGAAGGAGTGGAGAAACTGACGTTGTGTAAGGAAGAGATTGTGGAACTTTGAAAATTGATAATGGATAATGGAAAATTGCCATGCGGTTTCAATAAATACGCTGCACTGTTTATTTTTCCATTATCCATTTTCAATTATTTTACCCTTCTGTTAAGCTGATTATTCGCTTTCGAAGGTTTGGATTTACCAATCCGTTTTCCGGTTGGCTTGGCCTTGTTGCTCCGTTTGGGCTTTATGCCGGAATGGTTACTCGCCTTCATAATATTCACATAAGTAGTAGCGGGCTATAAAGTCCCAATATTGATGCAGTGTTTCTTTTCCTTTCAGGAAGGGAAGTTCCACATCGGGTAGAATTCCTTTGGCCATTCCGTATTTCAGCAGGTCGAACGGACACTCTCCGGGTTGGCAGAACATCTTGTAACCCTCTGCAGCAGCGCGTTTGGCATCGTACATCGGGTTATGTTCTTCACAGAAATAGGCGGCCACGTTGTGGGCTACGAGCATACCTTTGGCGTTGGCATAAATCACGAACTCTTTTGGTATTCCAGGTCGGGCAATAATGCGGACCGTTTGTTTTCCCATCCCAAGACATCGACAAAGAAAGTGCAAAGCTCCTTGTAATCGGTGAAGTATAGCAGCGGTTTCCCCTGGCTGTATTCCAGACAGCGGGCGGCATCTTTGCTCAGTTTGGTTTCCGGAGTGACTTCCGGCAGCGGAGTAATGGGCATATCCAGTAAATCAAGTCCCATTACCCAAAGGAAGGAAGATTCTTCCTCGCTGATGGGAGCTTCTTCGAAACGTGCATCCATCAGTCATAGGCGCTTTGGCTTAATGCAAGCAGGTCTTTGTCATAAGGACTGAACAAGGTGTATTCCTTGTCAAAAATACTGAATTGTGATTTCAATGTCCACAGTACGAATGCAATGTCTTCCTGATTTATTTCATCGGGCGTATAATCGTCACCCAGTGGATAGAACGGCAGGTAAGTTCCGTATACTCCCTGAAAGGCTTCGGAGAAAAGTTTCCAGCCTCCGCTTTGGGCAATGGTATCTTGAAAGTACATGCCGAGGGAGATGGCTGCGTCAATTTGGGTACGCAGCTCTTCCTTGTTGAACAGAGGAGAGGCTTTGACGAGGGGCAGGATGCTTGTGGCGAAGTCGAGGTACCATTTGTCTGTTGGCAGTACGCGGGTGCGTTCATTGGCCCCCAACCAATATTGCATGTTGATTGTTGTCATGATTTGTTTTAGATAAATATTATAGTCTTTTTAATGCCAATTTGATGACTTGTTCCACCGGTGCGCTTGGTTCTTCCTTCAAAATGGCAAGCACTACTTTTTGTGAGGGGGCTTGTGCAAAGCCCAGCATGGTAAGGGCGGCTACGGCTTCTTCTTGTACTTGTACGTTGGCTGCCGATACCAGTGTACCTATGGTCCCTGCGTTGCCGGTGGCAACGCTGCCGGTCTTGATTTTGTCTTTTAAATCCACAATTATCCGTTGGGCTGTTTTCAGCCCGATACCCTTGACTGTTTTCAGTAGAGTGGCGTTTTCCGTGCTGATGACATTTATCAGTTCGGATGGCGAGAGTGCGAGAGAATCATGCGGGCTGTATTTCCGCCGATGCCTGACACGGAGATGAGCAGCAGGAATAGTTCGCGTTCCTGCTTGTCGGCGAATCCGTAGAGGACATAGGCGTCTTCACGGATAGCTTCGTATACATATAATTTGCATTCTTTTTTACCCTGGATGGCAGCATACGTGTTCAATGAAATATTGACACCGTATCCCAGTCCGTTACAGTCTATTACTGCGGTTGCCGGACTTAGTTCGGCAATTCCGCCTCTGATGTATTCTATCATAATTCTTTTACTTGTTGGCCCAAAATGCACCTTGCGCACATATCATCTGCGAATGTATGAATTATTATTGGACTTTCACTCACTAAAAAAAGAAAAAACTGTGTAAAACAGCAGTGAGTTCTGCCGGTATAATAAATTAAAATGCTTACTTTTGCGCCGATAAAGTAGAAAACTGATAAATAAACTCATAAAAAGAATGAAAAAAGTAAGAGCAGCCATTGTTGGCTATGGCAATATCGGGCACTATGTGTTCGAAGCCCTGCAAGCAGCTCCCGATTTCGAAATTGCCGGTGTAGTGCGCCGTGCCGGAGCTGAAAACTGTCCTGCGGAACTGGGTGCATATCCCGTTGTGAAGAATATCAAGGAACTGAAAGACGTGGATGTTGCTATCCTTTGTACGCCTACCCGCAAGGTGGAAGAGTATGCAAAGGAGATCCTTGCTTTAGGCATTCATACTGTGGACAGTTTCGATATCCATACGGGTATCACTGCCTTGCGCCGCACACTGGATGCAGAGGCTAAAAAGCATAATACGGTATCCATCATTTCTGCCGGCTGGGACCCGGGTAGTGACTCCATTGTCCGCACCATGCTGGAAGCCATTGCTCCGAAGGGCATTACCTATACTAATTTTGGTCCGGGCATGAGCATGGGACATACGGTGGCTGTAAAGGCCATCGAAGGTGTGAAAGCCGCCCTTTCCATGACTATTCCCACGGGAACCGGTATTCACCGTCGTATGGTGTACATCGAGTTGAAGGATGGCTACGAATTTGACAAGGTGACTGCAGCCATCAAAGCCGACCCGTACTTTGTGAATGACGAAACACATGTAAAATTGGTTCCGAGCGTGGATGCACTGCTCGATATGGGTCATGGGGTAAACCTGACCCGTAAAGGTGTGTCTGGCAAGACGCAGAACCAGCTATTTGAGTTCAACATGCGTATCAACAATCCTGCCCTCACGGCACAAGTGCTGGTATGTGTGGCGCGTGCCGCTATGCGTCAGCAGCCTGGTTGCTATACAATGGTTGAAGTTCCGGTAATAGACCTGCTTCCGGGCGACCGCGAAGAGTGGATCGGCCATTTGGTATAAGACACAGAAAAAACAGATGATGTGTTTGGTTCAAACGCATCGTCTGCTTGCCCCGAATACATCATCTGTTTGATGCAAACGCATCATCCGTTCTACCGCGAATGGATGATGCGTTTTTTATGTCTTGTTCTTTAAAAGAAATACCTCAGTATATCATTGAAGTTTGCCCAAATCAGCAAACCGAACAAGAGGAACATGCCCACCATCTGCGCACGTTCCATAAACTTGTCGCTGGGCTTGCGGCGTGCAATGATTTCGTAAATGAGGAATAACACGTGTCCACCGTCCAGTGCAGGGATGGGCAGAATATTCATAAAGGCAAGGATGATGGAGAGGAATGCCGTCATGTACCAGAACTGGTGCCAGTCCCACGTGGCGGGGAAAATACTGCCGATGGTTCCGAAACCTCCGAGTTGCTTGGCTCCTTCCTTGGAGAAAAGATATTTCATCTGGCCTACGTAGCTTTCAGAGTCTTTACCCCCAAAGATACGCCGGCAGGGAAAGAGGAAAGGAAACTGTATTCCTTACGGACAACGGGCAGCAGCTTGTCGGTTGCCGTACGTGCTGCCACGCCTATTTCATAGTCGGCATTGGTCATCATGCTCAAGGTGTCTGTCACACCGTTACGGACGTATGTCAAGGTTACCTCATGGGATGCATTGGCTTTCTTGCGCTTCAGCATCTCTTCTTTGAAGTCGTAGTAGGCTATTGACTTTCCATCCAAGTGGGTGATGCTGTCACCTACTTGCAGACCGGCGGAAGCGGCAGGGTATCCTACAATCAGGCTGTCGACTACATAAGGGAAACGGAAACTGGCGAAACGCACGCTGTCTGCCAGCAAGCGGTTCATCATGTCTTCGGGGATGTAGACTGAAGCAGCTTCCCCGTCACGCAATACGCTTACCTGGCGGGCATCGACAATACTGGTCAGCAGGTCGCCGTCATAGCGTTCGAATGGTACCCCGTCGGCAGATATTAGGATATCGCGTCGCGGAAGCCTATGGCTTTGGCTGTTTCGTTAAAATCCATACCCAATGGGGCTTTTTGTACTGGTATATATTCGTCGCCCCAAGTAAAGAGTATCATGGAATAGATGAACAATGCGAGCAGGAAGTTGAACAATACACCGCCTACCATAATTAGCAGGCGCTGCCATGCTGGCTTGGCACGGAACTCCCATGGCTGCATGGGTTGCTTCATCTGTTCGGTATCCATAGATTCGTCTATCATACCTGCTATTTTTACATAACCACCTAAGGGTAGCCACCCGATACCATATTCCGTGTCACTGTGTTTGGGCTTGAACTTGAATAATGTGAACCAAGGGTCAAAGAATAAGCAGAACTTTTCTACCCGCGTCTTGAACAGACGCGCAAAAAGGAAGTGCCCCCCCTCATGAACAATAACGAGCAACGAGAGGCTCATAATGAGTTGCAGGGCACGAATCAAGAATGTTTCCATCTAATTATTTGCTGTTTTACGATTTTTATAATTTTCGCAAAGGTACGTTTTCTTATTTAACGTATCAAATGAGTAGATGTTTTTTATAATTCTTTTCATTCCGGTGTATCTATCAAATCAGCTCTTCTGCTATCCGTCGGGCTTCGGCATCCGTAGCCACATAGTCTTCATAGGTGGGCTTCTGTAAGTAGGATACGCGCGACATGGTCTTTTCTATTACTTCACTCATGCCAAGGAACGAAATTTTGTCCTGCAGGAAGGCAGCTACCACCACTTCATTGGCGGCATTGACAATGCAAGGCATATTGCCTGCACGATGTAGCGCTTCGTAGGCCAGGGCGAGGTTACGGAAACGGGTGGTGTCCGGTTGCTCGAACGTCAGTTCCGTGCACAGCTTGAAGTCCAGGCGCGGGAAAGAGTCTTTCAACCGGTCGGGATAGGAGAAGGCATATTGGATGGGCAGGCGCATGTCCGGCATTCCCAGTTGTGCTTTCACGGCACCGTCCTCAAACTGTACCATGGAGTGGATGACGGATTGCGGGTGTACCACGACTTCTATCTGGTCGGGACGTACACCGAACAGCCATTTGGCTTCGATTACCTCGAACCCTTTGTTCATCATGGAAGCAGAGTCTATCGTGATTTTGGCGCCCATGTCCCAATTGGGGTGTTTCAGTGCTTGCGCTTTGGTGACGGTTGCCAGTTGCTCCATGGTGCAGGTGCGGAACGGACCTCCGGAGGCAGTCAGTATCACTTTTTCTATTTGGTTGCCTATCTCACCGGCCAGGCACTGGAAAACGGCGGAGTGCTCGGAGTCGACGGGTAGGATGGGGACACCGCTGAAGCGTGCCAGGTCATTGATGAGCTCTCCCGCCACCACCAGCGTCTCTTTGTTGGCAAGGGCTATCGGCTTACGGGCTCGGATGGCATTCATGGTGGGCTTCAGTCCTGCATATCCCACCATGGCGGTCAATACCATATCAATGGGATTTTCGGTCACAATCTGGCAGAGGGCATCTGCGCCGGCATATACCTTGATAGGTAGGTCGGCAAGCGCTTCTTTCAGTTGCGTGTATTTCGATTCGTTGGCTATTACCACTGCCTCAGGCTTGAATCTGCGTGCCTGGGCTATGAGTTCCTCTACGCGGTTATTGGCGGTCAATACGTATGCTTCGTACTGGTCGGGATGTTCTTCGATGACCTGCAACGCTTGTGTACCGATGGAACCGGTAGAACCGAGTATGGCAATCTGTTTCATTTACTATTATGCTATTTACAATTTACTATTTGGAGACTAAAATACGATGTAAAGCTCGGGATTTACGGCCCTGCCTTATGCCACAGCTCGAAGTGAAGGTGGGGACCGGTGGACAGCTCGCCGGTGTTTCCTACCAGTGCGATGGCTTCACCCCCTTTCACCGCATCGCCTTCCCGTTTCAGCAGAGAGCCGCAATGCTTGTAGACTGACACGAAGTCCTGGTTGTGCTGTATTTCTATCAGATAACCCGTCTCGGCAGTGTAGGTACTCAGTATGACGGTACCGTCTAAGGTGGCCAATACGCTTTCGCCCGGATTGGCGGCAATGTCCGTGCCGAAGTGTTTTGTTTCGGCATTGAAGGGAGATGAAATCATGCCGCGTGTGGGGCGGTAGAAAATCAGTCCGTCTATTTCGGGGCGAGCGGTGATGCTCGTCAGGTTGTACTTTTCTGTCTCCTCGTACTGTTTGCGGAATTCGGCTTCCCGTTGTGTACGTTCCATGAGCGAATCTTCGCGCAGGTGGGTCAACGAGTCGATGGAATGTATGGTATCTGCCTTTATCTTGCCCTGGAAGATGTCCTGGATATTCATGATATAGAGGTTCTGTCTGTTCACCAGTTGCTGGAGGGAATCTACGCGTAAGGCATTCTCCACTACCTGGGCGCGGATTTCACTGTTCATATATCCGGGCAGGTAGTTGCGCAGCGGGGTGAAGGCTACAATCAAGGAGGCGATGAGAAACAATACGAACAACACGGAGAGTAATACGGACAGTCCGTTCAGCTTGGATACGCGCAACGTGATGATATCCTCAAGGGTATTTTCGTTCGTAATCGTCAGTCTGTACTTGAACTTGATGTTACTCCAAAATGCTTTTCTTCGTTTCTTTTTCATACCTCTTCTGTTTCGTCCAAAGCTATCAAACCTTCCGGCAGGTCTACGGTGATGACCTTGTGCTTCTGGTCAATGTCTATGATAAACTCTTCTTGTGCCGGCACCAGCAGTTCTTCTCCCTGATAATCTACCACAAACAGTGTGTTGATGGTCGATGTGTCCACGTCCGTCACTTCTCCCAGCGTGCCGTGATGTACTTCCTCCATACGAAAACCGACGAAGAAGTCCCAACTCAGTTCACCTGGTCCTGCCTCTTCTGCATGCTTTACGGGGAAGTAGACCTCAATATTAGTGAACATGCGGGCGCGTTCTGCCGTGTCCACGCCTTCCAGTTTGACAAGGGCGGTGGTGTCGGAGCGGAAACGGTATTCTTCCAAGAAGAAAGGCACCAGTATACCGTCCAGCAGGCAGATTAGGTATTCGGCTTCCACCCGGTCGAAGATGTCATCCGTAAAAGTGAACGATAGTTCTCCGTGAATGCCGTGGGGCTTGTTGAATATACCTATCTTATATACTTCTTCTCTCTTTATCATCTTATTCTATTCTTGTTATTCTTGCTCCGAGCGCATTCAGTCGCCCTTCGATGTTCTGATAGCCACGGTCTATCTGCTCTATGTTGTGGATGCGGCTGATGCCGTCCGCACTCATGGCAGCTATCAGCAGGGCGATGCCCGCACGGATATCGGGCGAGGTCATGTTGCCGCCACGTAGTTTAAAGCCGTGGTCGTGACCGATGACAACGGCGCGGTGCGGGTCGCAGAGGATAATTTGCGCTCCCATATCTATCAGCTTGTCCACAAAGAACAAACGGCTTTCGAACATTTTCTGATGAATGAGTACACTGCCTTTTGCCTGGGTGGCAACCACCAGCAGCACACTGAGCAAGTCTGGTGTCAGTCCGGGCCAGGGTGCGTCGGCAATGGTCATGATGGAGCCGTCGATAAAGGACTCTATCTGGTACGTCTCTTGTGCGGGCACGTAAATGTCGTCTTCCCACTGCTCCATCTTGATGCCGAGTCGACGGAAACTGTCGGGGATAATTCCCAAGTTCTCGTAGGAGACATTCTTGATGGTCAGTTCGCTACGGGTCATGGCTGCCATGCCAATGAAACTGCCCACTTCAATCATGTCGGGGAGGATGGTATGATCGGTTCCGTGCAGCTCGTCTACTCCTTCGATAGTCAGGAGGTTGGAGGCGATGCCTTCTATCTTAGCTCCCATCCGGTTCAGCATTCTGCAAAGTTGCTGCACGTAGGGTTCGCAGGCGGCGTTGTAGATGGTGGTCTTGCCTTTGGCAAGGACGGCTGCCATTACGATATTGGCAGTTCCCGTAACAGATGCCTCGTCGAGTAGCATATAACTGCCATGCAGTTGTTTGGCTGAGATTTCGTAGATGCCACGCTCCTCATTATAGACAAAGTCGGCTCCTAAATTCTGGATACCGATAAAGTGTGTATCCAGACGGCGGCGTCCTATCTTGTCTCCGCCCGGCTTGGAAATCATGGCCTTGCCGAAACGTGCCACCATCGGCCCCACCAGCATGACGGAACCGCGCAGGCTGGAACATTTTTTCAGGAACGCGTCACTTTCCAGATAGGCGAAATCAATGTCGGCAGCTTGAAAACTGTAAGTGTCAATGCCTTTTTTAGATACGCTGACTCCCATATCCCGCATCAATTGGATAAGGTTGTTGACGTCCAGTATGTCCGGGATATTGTGCACAGTCACCTCTTCGGCAGTGAGCAATGTGGCGCAGATAATTTGCAACACCTCGTTTTTTGCTCCTTGGGGGTAAATGTCACCGGAAAGTCTGTGTCCTCCTTCGATTACAAATGATGCCATGAAATTAGTGATTAGGGGTTGGTGATTAGTGATTAGTGGTCTGCATGGTGATGCCGCATGGCATTAATCACTAACCACTAATCATTCAATTTTAGTATTTCCGTTTATTGTTCCGGTTGTTGTTCCGGTTATTCTGGTTGTTCACTTTCGGACGGTAGTTCTGGTCAATACGTTCGGCCATGAGACGGACGATACTGTCTGTCATTTGCAGTTTTCCGTCAGAGAGTTCGGTGAGGTCATCTGAAATCTTACGGTCATCGACGGTATCTTTGTTCCATGCCATGTAGTCTTTCTTCATGTGGTTACAAATGAGCGCTATCAAGTTCTGCTTCTCTTCTCCTTCCGGAAATTCGATGGCTTTCTTTATCAGTACTTCCAGTGTACGGCCATAGTGGCGGTAGCGGATTTTGGTACTGGGGTAGGGGATGCTCTCCGGCTTGGTATTCAGATTGTCCTTGCGGATAATTTCGTACGGATAATCTATATCCAATTGGAAGTTGGCCATGATGGCAAGGTGGTCCCATAGCTTATGTTTGAAGTCGGGCACATCGCGCAGATGGGGAAACATGTTTCCATGATGTTGATGATTGTGTTTGCGCAACGCTGGCGTTCTGCACGGTCTTCGATTGTCAGCGCGTGGTCTACCATATTCTGGATGCTGCGACCATATTCGGGTAGGGGCATCCGTTTTTGTTGAGTGTTATATTGCATCTTTAATTAGTGATTAATGTTCAACGATTAGTGATTAGGGTTTAGCGATTAGTGGTTAGTGATTAATGGGCTACGTAGTGATACCGCATGGTATTCATCCCTAATCCCTAATCGCTAAACCCTAAATAAGTTTCTTTGGCGTGCCGGCTACGAATTCCTTCAAATAGAAGGGTTCGAAATAGGCCACATCCTTGAAATCTTGTTCGGCTATTGCCTTTTCTGCCAACGGGAACATCATGCCGGCAAGCGGGCGGATGCCGTCGATGAAGTGTGCATTGGGATGCGTGATTTTCTCTTTGCATTTGGCTGCACCGTCACCGAAGAAATAGACGGGATGTTGCTCTAAAAATTCCAGGTAGGAGTTTTCGTCCACAATATCGGCTGCAATGTCGCGCACCGATTTCAAGGCACGGTCGTAGATGGCAGCATAGACTTCCATGCGGCGGGCGTCAATCATCGGGCAGAGTAATGCGTCGTTGGGCAACTCATCGTGGTAGAGCAATACCGGTACACACTGGACTTTCAGGGTTTCCAGCCCGATAAGTGGCAGGTTACGTCCATAGCAGACACCTTTTGCCATCGACACGCCGATACGCAACCCGGTATACGAACCAGGGCCGCAGCTCACGGCGACTGCATCCAACGGCATGGCATGGCTATCGGCAAAGGATAGCGCCTCGTCCACAAAGACTCCCAATGAAACGGCGTGTGAAGGGCCATTCAGGTCCTCTTTCTTGAAAACGTTCTGTCCATCCTCGCTCACGGCTACGGAGCAGGCAGAAGTGGACGTTTCAATATGCAAGATACATGACATAACTTTTATTCTTGATTTTATTGTGGCAAATTTACGTGATTATTTTCACTAATTAAAATAATCGTGTAATTGCGCAAAACTATAACATTATGATACAATCCATGACAGGCTACGGCAAAGCAACCGTCGAACTGCCTGATAAGAAAATCAACGTTGAAATAAAGTCGCTCAATAGTAAGGCAATGGACCTATCTGCCCGCATTGCTCCGCTTTATCGTGAGAAGGAGATGGAAATCCGTAATGAAATATCACGGAAACTGGAGCGCGGAAAGGTGGATTTCAGCCTTTGGATAGAAAAGAAAGAGAGTGCGGAAAGCGTCACTCCCATCAACCAGACATTGGTGGAGGGATATTACAAGCAGATTTGTGCTATATCAGAAAATCTAGGAATACCTGTGCCGGATGCGACGGACTGGTTTGCCACGTTACTCCGTATGCCGGATGTGATGACTAAGAATGATACGCAGGAACTGAGTGAGGAGGAATGGGCTGTGGTTTATTCGGCTGTGGAAAAGGCTGTTGGTGCGCTGGTGGACTTCCGTAAGCAGGAAGGAGCTGCCCTTGAAAAGAAGTTCCGTGAGAAGATCTCCAACATCTCCCATCTGTTGGAGACTATCGCTCCCTATGAGAAAGAGCGTGTAGCCAAAGTGAAGGAACGTATTACAGATGCACTGGAAAAGACCTTAAGTGTGGATTATGACAAGAACCGCCTGGAGCAGGAACTCATCTACTACATCGAAAAGCTGGATGTGAACGAAGAGAAACAGCGTCTTGGCAATCATCTGAAATATTTTATCAATACGCTGGAAACCGGAACCGGACAAGGCAAGAAGTTAGGGTTCATCGCCCAGGAGATGGGACGCGAAATCAATACCTTGGGCAGTAAGTCCAATCATGCGGAGATGCAGAAGATTGTCGTTCAGATGAAAGATGAATTGGAGCAAATCAAGGAACAAGTATTGAACGTCATGTAGTATCAAATAGTAAATCGTCAAATCGTAAATAATTCGATGGCAAAACTTATCATATTTTCAGCCCCTTCGGGCTCCGGCAAGTCAACGATTATCAACTATCTGCTGACTCAAAATCTGAACTTGGCATTTTCCATCTCAGCGACCAGCCGCCCGCCCCGCGGAACGGAGAAAGATGGAGTGGAGTATTTCTTTCTGACTCCTGACGAGTTCCGTCGTCGCATAGCCAATGATGAATTCCTGGAGTATGAAGAGGTATATCAGGACCGTTTTTACGGAACACTGAAGGAGCAGGTGGAAAAGCAATTGGCTGCCGGACAGAATGTAGTGTTCGATGTGGATGTAGTGGGTGGTTGCAATATCAAGAAATTCTATGGTGAGCGTGCTTTGTCTGTTTTCATTCAGCCACCTTCAGTGGAGGAATTGCGCAAACGCTTGGTGGGGCGCGGAACAGATGCTCCCGAAGTGATAGAGAACCGCGTGGCGAAAGCCGAATACGAACTGGGCTTTGCACCGAAGTTCGATACCGTGATTGTGAACGATGACCTGGAGACAGCCAAAGCGGAAGCATTGAAAGTAATCTCTCAATCTTGAACGAATGAAACAACGTGGAGGAGTGTACAACCAGTTGGCACCGAGGAGGAAGAATAGCCCGAAGCTGAACAAGGCATTGCTAATTATTAATAGCGTTCTGTTCGTCTGCTCCCTTGTTGTGGGTGTATTGTATATACATCATGGCGAGCCTCGTTCCAGTATTTCAATGTTTCTTATCTCTGTAGTGACGATTTTCAATGCTTGGGCTGCCTGGCGTGCGTTGCAAAGACGTCCTTTGTAAGGTTGTATATGAATAAGAATAAATGAATATAGGAATCTTCAGCGGCTCGTTCAACCCGATACACATCGGACATTTGGCCCTCGCAACTATCTTTGCGAATACGGGGACCTGGACGAAGTGTGGTTTATGGTCACCCCCCACAATCCGCTGAAGGAAGAAAACGAACTGATGGATGACAAGTTACGTTTGAAGCTGGTGCAGCTAGCCACTGAGGGTTATCCCAAGTTTCGCGCTTCCGATTTTGAATTCCATCTGCCTCGGCCTTCTTATACTGTTCATACGTTGGACGCACTGAAACGGACTTATCCCCAACACACTTTCCATCTTGTCATTGGTTCGGACAACTGGAGGCTGTTCCACCGTTGGTACGAGTCGGAACGCATTATTGCCGAAAATCATCTTCTGGTTTATCCCCGTCCCGGCTATCCGGTAGAGGCCACCTTTTTACCGCAGAATGTGCGGACAGTTTCTTCTCCGGTATTCGAAATCAGCTCCACTTTTATCCGTCGGGCCATAGAGGAGGGAAAAGACGTACGCTACTTCCTGCATCCGGCTGTGTGCGATGAACTCAAACGGATGCAGAATGAATCTTTAAACTGAAATAAATGTCTGTATTTGTACGTGTTTTCATATTTATTTCTTATTTTTGAACGTATCAACCTTGAATGCATGGAAGAGTTTTCTTAATACATAGATATTCCTTAATTTAATAATCCGCTTATGAGAAAAGAACTACTGTTACTGGGAGCATTCGGTATGCTGACGACAGCGACGCTTTGTGCGCAAGAGTTTCATTTGCAACCTACTCCCCAAGAATATATTACGCAAAAAGATTCTGTTGATATTCCCCGACAATACCAGATCCTTTCCGACAATTCCGTGCAGGACGGACCTGCGTTGCCTTTACTCCGTTCATTGATGCCGGAAGAGGTGCTTGGCGCTTCTTTCCGTGTATATATAGGAGTGAAAGGAGATAAGATTATTAAGAAATACCAACATCGGATTCCACGCAAATCCGAAGGTTATTTCCTGAAAATAGAAAAAGACTGCATCGTCATAGCCGGTGCTGACGAACGGGGAGCGTACTATGGTGTACAGACTCTTGCGCAGTTGCTTGCTTTAGACAAGCTGCCTTTGGCTGAAGTGACGGACTATCCTGATGTTCCCTATCGGGGTGTGGTAGAAGGTTTTTACGGTGCTCCCTGGAGTCAGGAGGCGCGTATACGCCAGCTTGATTTTTATGGTCGGAACAAAATGAATGTCTATATCTATGGACCAAAAGACGATCCTTATCACCGGACTCCCAACTGGCGCAAGCCTTATCCTGCTCGAGAAGGAGAAAAGTTGAAAGTATTGGTGAATAGGGCGAAGGAGAACAATGTTATTTTCTATTGGGCCATTCATCCGGGTCAGGATATTCGCTGGAATGAAGAAGACCGCTCGTTATTGTTGCAGAAGTTCGAAAGCATGTACCAGTTGGGTGTGCGTGGTTTTGCCGTTTTCTTTGATGATATTTCGGGTGAGGGGACAAAGGCGGACAAGCAGGCTGAACTGTTGAACTATATTGACGACCATTTTGTAAAAGTCAAGCGGGATGTTGCACCATTGATATTGTGTCCCACAGAGTACAACAAGTCATGGACCGATGTGGAGGGAGGCTATCTCACTACGCTTGGTGATAAGTTGAACGAGGGTATCAAGGTGATGTGGACCGGTGATATGGTAGTTGCTACTATAGATAAGTCTACGCTGGACTTCGTCAATCCGCTGCTGAAACGTAAGGCGTACATTTGGTGGAATTTCCCCGTTTCGGATTATGTACAAGACCATTTGCTGCTAGGGCCGGTTTATGGAAACGGGCTTGATATAAAAGATGATATGTCTGCTTTTGTTTCCAATCCGATGGAACATGCCGAGGCTTCCAAAATCTCTCTGTACAGTGTAGCTGATTATACTTGGAATATGGAGAATTATGATAGTGAAACTTCTTGGAAACATGCAGTCAGAGACCTTATGCCACTTCATGCCGAATATTTGGAAATCTTCGCTGCTCATAATTCCGACCCGGGACAGAATGGACATCGCTTCCGTCGTGAAGAGTCCGTTGCCATTCAGCCTGCTCTCTCTGCCTTGTTGAAAGCCTATCAAGAGAAAAACGAGATAGATGAAGATGCCTATCGGCAGGTAGCTGAGGAATGCCGGAAGATAATCGTTGCCGCTGATGGATTGCTTGCGTCGGGAAATGAGAATCGTCCGTTGATAACTGAAATAAGGCCTTGGCTCATTCAGTTCAAACAAGTGGGAGAGTATGGTGCGGAGGTGCTGAACATGATACGCCTGCGCCAGCAGAAGGATGCATTTATAGGTAGCTACGAACACGCCCGCGCCCTGCTGGTGCTGATGGGTGAGACGGATGCCCAATATAAAGCGGGCATAAAGAGCGGCAGCCTGCATCTGATGCTACTTTCAATGCTTTGTTCGAAGCGGCGACAACGGGCTATAATGCAGCGTTCCATGCCGGGCTTGATACAAAGGCTGTTTATTCTCCCTACACGTTGAAGAGCGACGTGAATCAGTTGGCTTCGCTTCCTATTCAGCAGAAGGGAAAGGTGAATACAATTATTCCGTCCAATGAAGTCATCAACTGGCAGGCAGGCGGTGTGCTGACCATTTCGATGGATTATGCCCGCCAGTTGAGTTCGGTGCTTATCGATTTGGGAGATGCGGAGGTTGCTGATTCGAAGTTTAAACTGGAAGTAACTTCGGATGGCACAAACTGGCAGGCGGTGGATTTGAAGCCGGGATACAGAACGCAGGTGAAGGCATCTCTCAAGGATTTGAGCGTTGCGAAGATGAGGCTGGTGAATGTATCCGACACAGAGCAGAAGGTGTATTTCAAAATGTTCCGTTTTACGGAGAATTGATATGGTTCCTGATTCTTAAAATAGAGTTACGCGCCTGGGACGATGCTCCCCGTTGTTCTTAAGATCGGAATGACGGGGAGCACTTTTTTAGGAAGTTATTCAAGGCATTTGTCCAAGTCGCGGATGATTTGCTCTTTATCCATATTTTGTCCGATGAATACTATCTTCAGCATGCGGTCGCCGTATTGCTCGTCCCAGTCTCTTAGCAATCCCGGTTCTTGGCGCATCAGTTCTATCATGTCTTCTTCGGGGGCGGTGGCATACCATTGTCCGGCTTCAGTTATTTTCTTCTGTATACCTGCTTGTTCAAAGAGGAAGGACATGTCGCGGTTGTGGCTGAAGTAGCAGACACCTTGGCGCGGATAACGCTGCGGGGCCATTTGGTAGCGACATAGTGGTCGAACTTATGAATGTCGAATGCAGGACGGCGGTAGTAGACAAATGTGCCAATACCGTATTCTTCTACTTCACCTCCTTCGTGATGGTGGTGATGACATTTCTCGTGATGATGTTCGCTTTCATGATGATGTTCATCTTCGTGATGGTAATGCGCCTCTTTTTCCTCCTCTTCGCTTACTTGTTGCTCTATGCCACGAATCCATCCGGCGGAAGTTGCGGCACGTTCAAAGTTAAAGAGGTGGGTATGGATAATCTTATTCAGGTCTACATCTGCATAGTTGCACTCTATAATTTGGGCACCGGGTTGCAAGGTGTGGATAATCTGCCTGATACGTTTTAATTCCTCGGGCTGTACTTCTGCTGCTTTGTTCAGCAGGATAATATTGCAGAACTCAATCTGCTGAATGATGAGGTTTTCTATATCTTCCTCATCAATGCCTTTGCGTGTCAAATCATCTCCGCAAGAAAATTCACTTTGCAGACGTAAGGCGTCCACCACGGTGGTAATGCAGTCTAAGCGGCAAATACCGTATTTAGTATACGCTCCTCCCATATGAGGAATGGAGCAGAGTGTTTGGGCAATAGGCTCCGGTTCACAGATGCCACTCGCTTCAATCACGATGTAGTCGAAGCGTTGCATCTTCATGATTTCGAACATCTGCTCTATCAAGTCTGTCTTCAGCGTACAGCAGATACAGCCATTCTGCAGAGCTACCAGGCTGTCGTCTTTCTTTCCCACCACGCCACCTTTCTGTATAAGGTCTGCATCAATGTTCACTTCGCCTATGTCATTGACGATAACGGCAAACTTAATGCCACGTTTATTAGAAAGGATGTGATTTACCAACGTCGTTTTGCCACTACCCAGATAACCGGTCAACAGCAGTACGGGGATTTCTATTGTATTCATAATCGTTTGGTTTGCTTCAATGATAATGGTCTTCTTTTATTAACTTCCGCAAAGTTATCTGATTTATGTGATAATGGATTGAAAAAAACAAAAATTTTGTTTCTTCTATATTATTAAACAGAAAAAAGGTGAAAAGCTTTGAGCCCCTCACCTTTCTTCTGTTGTAGTTGTACTATGGCTTTTATTCTTACAGAATCCCTTGTGCATCATAGCCTTCGCTACCTTCATAAATCCGGCCACATTGGCACCCTTCACGTAGTTTACATAACCGTCGGCTTCTGTGCCGTATTGTACGCAAGCTTCGTGAATATTCTTCATGATACTCTTCAGTTTCTCGTCTACCTCTTCTGCACTCCAGCTCAATTTGATGGAATTCTGAGTCATTTCAAGACCGGATACTGATACACCGCCGGCGTTGGCTGCCTTACCTGGAGCATACAGAATCTTTGCATCTTGGAATACGCGGATTGCTTCAGGGGTAGAAGGCATGTTTGCACCTTCGGACACAGCCATGACACCATTAGCAATTAGTTTTTTTGCATCATCTCCGTTTATTTCATTTTGAGTTGCAGAAGGCAAGGCGATGTCTGCTTTTTCACCCCAAGGACGTGCACCTTCCACATATTTCACACCCGGATATTGTTCAGCATATTCGCGGATACGTCCACGATAGAGGTTTTTCAGCTCCATGATGTAATCCAACTTTTCGCGGTCAATGCCGTCCGGATCGTATACATAACCGTCAGAATCAGACATGGTCAATACCTTACCACCCAATTCCAATACTTTCTCGGCCGTATATTGAGCTACGTTACCGGAACCGGAAATCAGACAAGTTTTGCCTTTCAAGTCAGTACCCTTAGTCTTTAACATTTCCATCAGGAAGTAGATGTTACCGTAGCCGGTAGCTTCCGGACGAATCAGCGAACCGCCGAACTCACGGCCCTTACCGGTGAAAGTACCCGTAAATTCATGAGCCAGCTTCTTATACATACCGAACATGAAACCTACTTCGCGACCACCTACACCGATATCACCAGCAGGTACGTCTGTTTCAGGGCCGATATGACGCCATAACTCCAGCATGAAAGCCTGAACAAAACGCATGACCTCAGCATTTGACTTGCCGCGCGGAGAGAAGTCCGAACCGCCTTTACCGCCACCCATAGGCAGAGTTGTCAATGAGTTTTTAAATGTCTGCTCGAAAGCAAGGAATTTCAGGATGCTCAGGTTTACAGAAGCGTGGAAACGAACACCGCCTTTATAAGGGCCGATAGCGTTGTTGTGCTGCACACGATAGCCCATGTTGGTTTGTACGTTACCTTTATCGTCTACCCAAGTAACACGGAATTGGTAAACGCGATCGGGGATGCAAAGACGTTCAATCAGATTGGCTTTGTCAAACTCCGGATGCTTGTTATACTCTTCTTCAATCGTAGAAAGAACTTCTTCTACTGCTTGATGATACTCCGGTTCGTTGGGGAACCGTCTTTTCAGGTCTTCTAATACCTTAGCTGCATTCATAATCTATTTCTTTTATTGGTTGCTACTATATATTACCTAAAACAATTCGATTTTCGGTTTGTTTCCTTTTCCTCTCATTGCGGTTGCAAAAGTACACATAAAAATGAAACGAGCAAACATTTTATAAAGAAAATGCGGTATAAAACAACAATTTTATTGTTTTATACCGCAAAATGGAATAAAAAGATATTATTTATCCTCTTTTTAGAGACTTTATGACGGGAATAAATACTAAAGCCGCCGAAATGGCAAGCGTTAGGATGATTGGACCGTCAATTCGTTCGACAGATATCAAAACAATGTAGCAAAGTGCTGCCCAAAGCAGCACAATGCAAACTATTTGGAATTTTGATAACGGTCGTCTCATTTGACTGCCTTCTTTTTGTCTACGATAGCATCGATAACTGCTACTGCAGTGATGTTAACGATATCGCGCACAGAGCTTTCAAAATCGGTAAAGTGGATAGGCTTGTTCAATCCCATTTGGATAGGACCAATCAGTTCGGCATCTGTATCCATGGCCTGCAACAGTTTGTAAGCAGAGTTTGCAGAACTCAAGTTCGGGAAAATCAGTGTGTTTACGTCTTTTCCTTTCAGGCGTGTAAACGGGTACTTGGCATCACGCATTTCGCGGTTCATGGCGAAATTCACCTGCATTTCTCCGTCAATGGCAAGGTCAGGATAGTTTTGTTGCATATAATCCACTGCTTCGTGTACACTTACCGGGCTACCTTCCTTATCCGCACCGAAGTTGGAGTAACTCAACATGGCCATTACCGGTGTATGATTGAAGAAGCGGACGGTATATTCCGACAGCTTGGCAATATCGATTAGCGTTTCGGCATTGGGATGACGGTTAATCAGCGTATCGGCCAGGAAGTATGTACCTTTTTTGGAGTTCAGGATATGCATGGTACCGAAATGCTTGTATTCCGGACGGATACCGATGACTTCCTTGGCAACCTTGATGGTATTGCTGTATTTGGTGTAAAGACCTGTGATGAAAGCGTCTGCTTCACCCGTCTCCACCATCATCATACCGAAGTAGTTACGTTCGAACATTTTGTCGTTGGCTTCTTCGTAAGTGGCTCCTTCGCGGGCACGTTTTTCAGATAGAATGCGGGCATAGCGTTCACGGCGCGGCGCTTCATCCGGATGACGCAGATTTACTATCTCAATACCTTCAAGGCTAAGGTCTAGTTCTTTTGCCAGCTTCTCGATAGCTTCGTCGTTGCCCAATATAATAGGATGACAGATACCTTCAGCCTTGGCTTCCACAGCAGCTTTCAGCATATTGGGGTGGATGCCTTCGGCAAATACCACACGTTGCGGGTTGCGGCGGGCGGTGTCGTAGAGTTGGCGGGTCAGTTTGCTTTCGTAACCCATCAGCTCGCGCAGTTGCAGGCGGTAGGCATCCCAGTCTTCGATGTCTTTGCGGGCTACACCGCTTTCCATGGCGGCTTTGGCCACAGCGCAGGACACTTCGGTGATGAGGCGCGGGTCAACCGGTTTCGGGATGAAGTATTCGGGACCGAAGGTGAAGTTGTTTACGTGGTATGCCTCGTTCACCACATCGGGCACGGGCTGCTTGGCAAGGTTGGCAATGGCGTGCACGGCAGCAATTTTCATGGCTTCGTTGATGGCTTTTGCCTGCGTGTCGAGGGCGCCGCGGAAGATGTAGGGGAAACCGATTACATTATTAATCTGGTTAGGATAGTCGGAACGACCGGTGGACATCAGTACGTCCGGACGTGCCGCCATGGCGTCTTCGTAAGAGATTTCCGGAGTAGGGTTGGCAAGGGCAAACACGATGGGATGGTCTGCCATGCTGCGAACCATGTCCTGGGTCAACACATTACCTTTTGACAGTCCAAGGAATACATCGGCGCCTTTGATGGCTTCTGCCAGAGTATGTACATCGCGACGGTCGGTGGCAAAGTAACGTTTCTGCTCGGTCAGATTCTCGCGGTCGCTGGTGATGACTCCCTTACTGTCCAGCATTAGGATATTTTCACGGCGTGCGCCGAGCGCTTCATACAGTTTGGTACATGAGGTGGCGGAAGCCCCGGCACCGTTTACGACGATTTTCACTTCCTCTATCTTCTTGCCTGCCACTTCCAGGGCGTTCAGCAATCCTGCGCTGGAGATGATGGCGGTGCCGTGCTGGTCGTCGTGCATCACGGGGATGTCCAATTCTTCTTTCAGGCGGCGTTCTATTTCGAAACATTCGGGTGCTTTGATGTCTTCCAAGTTGATACCTCCGAATGTTGGGGCAATAGCCTTGACAGCTTCGATGAACTTGTCGGGGTCTTTTTCATTTACTTCGATGTCGAATACGTCGATACCGGCATAAATTTTGAACAACAGACCTTTACCCTCCATGACGGGTTTGCCGCTGAGGGCACCGATATCGCCCAGGCCGAGCACGGCGGTTCCGTTGGAGATGACAGCTACCAGATTGCCTTTTGCTGTATATTTATATGCATCTTGCGGGTTTTTCTCAATTTCGAGGCACGGTTCTGCAACGCCCGGAGAGTAGGCGAGAGAAAGATCGGTTTGTGTACTGTAAGGCTTGGTGGGTACTACTTCAATCTTACCCGGTTTGCCTTGCGAATGGTAGAGCAAGGCTGCTTCTTTGGTTATTTTAGCCATGGTAGAATAGTTAAATTGGTTATAATTTGGCTGCAAATGTAGGTATAAAAGTTCTAAATTGTAGCTCGCTGTCAATAAAATCTATTACTTTTATCAGTTAATTAGCTTAAAATGCTTATTTTTGGCATCAGATTTTAGAGATTACCCCCATTTATTAACTTAACACATGAGTTGCATGAGAATTTTGAAACTTCCTCTGGCAGGATTATTATTTTGTGTAATGGCACTATTTGCTGGATGTAAAACGAGTAATGAACCTAAGGCACCGGTTGCTCTGACCTGGGAAATGGGTGCAAGTGACATCGAACCCGGATATTATGAGAATACCTTTATTCTCAAGAATATCTCTCAAAAACCTCTAAAAAAGAACTGGACGATTTACTATCACAGCTTCCCCGAGGGGTGAAGCAGGAAGGAGCCTCTGAAGTGAAGGTAGAGGTAGTGAACGGTAATTTTTTCAAAATGTATCCGACAGACGAATTTGCTCCGCTGGCTCCCGGTGATTCCATGCGGATCACTTTCCTTTGCACTTACAAGCTGGACCGGAACTCCCATGTACCGGAAGGAACTTATTGGGTGGAGACTGTGGATGGTAAAGAGGGCAGTCCGTTGCCCGTGGCTTTGAAGGCGCTGCCGCTTCCTTCTCCCGAGTCAATGAGCGGCTATCCGGATGCGACTAAGATTTATGAATCCAATCTTCGCTTGGCTGGTGCTCCTGCTTTGGTGCAGTCAGACATTCTTCCGTCTGTAAAGAAAGTGGTACCATTGAAGGCGATAATGTCGTATTGGAAGGTAAGGTAGCTTTGGCATTTCCGGAGAACTTTGCCGGTGAAGCCAAGTTGCTGAAAGAGAAACTGACTGGTTTGTATGGTTTGGAAGTTGTCGGAAATGCTTCCGTGAAGATTGTGCTGGAAGAACTGCTTGATAGGAAGGAGGCCGTAAATGATGAATATTATACTATCAATATAGGTGACAACCTGATAAAAATCAGTGCTGCCACTCCTCATGGCATTTTTAATGGTACACAGACACTTTTGTCAATGTTGAAGGACAAGCAGACACCTTATTTGCTGGAGGCAGTCTCCATCCGGGATTATCCGGACTTGGCATATCGTGGACAAATGATAGATATTGCCCGTAATTTCACCGCTCCGGAGAACTTGAAGAAACTGGTGGATATTTTTGCATCTTATAAATTGAATGTCCTGCATTTCCATTTTTGTGATGATGAAGCCTGGCGTTTGGAGATTCCCGGTTTGGAGGAACTGACTGCTGTGGGTAGCCGTCGCGGGCATACCACTGACGAAAGCCAGTGCCTCTACCCATGTTATGACGGTGGCTATGACCCTGATGCAAAGACTGTAGGCAATGGATATTATAGCCGCGAGGAATTTATTGATTTGCTGAAGTATGCTGCCGAAAGACATGTCCGCATTGTTCCGGAAATAGAATCTCCGGGGCATGCCCGCGCTGCCATTGTCTCCATGAAGGCACGCTATAACAAATATTTTGAAACTGATCCGGGGAAAGCTACAGAATATATGTTGAGTGAACCGGAAGATACTTCACGTTATGTTTCTGTACAATATTATACGGACAATGTGATGAATGTCGCCTTGCCTTCTACTTACCGTTTTATGGAGAAGGTGATTCAGGAACTTAATGCGATGTATCAGGAAGCCGGTCTTTCACTGTACACAGTGCATTTGGGTGGTGACGAAGTGCCTCGCGGCGTGTGGATGGGCTCTCCGAAATGCCAGGAACTGATGAAGGAAAAAGGCATGACGAAAGCTCATGATTTGTCAGAGTATTTCATTACGCAAATGGCGGATGTGATGCAGAAGAACGGACTGAAATTCAGTGGTTGGCAGGAAGTTGCTTTGGGGCATACCGAAGAGGCTCATCAACAGTTGAGGGGCCAGGCTGCCGGTGTGTATTGCTGGAATACTGTACCGGGCTCTGATGAAGTGGTTTATCAGACAGCCAATAACGGTTACCCGGTCATCCTTTGCAACGTGGGCAATTTCTATATGGATATGGCTTACAATGGTCATCCGGACGAGCGTGGACTCGATTGGGGAGGTTATGTGGATGAGTCTGTCTCTTTCTCTATGCTTCCTTTCAGCATTTATCGTTCGCTGCGTGTGGATATGGCAGGCAATCCCATTGATTTGAATAATGCGGAAAAGGGGAAGACTGCTTTGACAGAGATAGGCAAGAAGCATATTATGGGTGTACAAGGGCAATTGTTCGCCGAAACTATCCGTAGTTTTGATGGCGTGGAATATCTTCTTTTCCCAAAATATTAGGGCTGGCAGAACGTGGCTGGAATGCCCATCCGGTATGGGAAAATTTATCCGATATACGGGAGGAGCAGGCTTTCAATCAGGCTTTGGCACTTTATTATGAGAAAATCAGCAAGAGTGAAATGCCTTATTGGGCAAAGAATGGGATTAACTTCCGCTTGCCTCAGCCGGGATTATTGGTAAAAGATGGAAATCTGTATGCTAATGTGGCCATTGATGGTGCTGAAGTACGTTACACAACTGATGGTTCGGAACCTACTGCCAGTCAACCTTATGGAAAGAACCGGTGAAGTGTGGTTCCCTGGTAGTGAAAGCAAAGACCTTCTACCAAGGCAAGGAAAGTTTGACGATTATATTGAATGTTGAGTAATAGAGAATATTGAAATGAAAAGGGAGTGCATTGTCCGAAAATGCACTCCCTTTTGTTTATTCCTTTAGGCGTTCAGCGCTTGTTCTATATCCGCAATAATATCCTCTGCATTCTCTATACCTACCGAGAAGCGAATCAGGTCGGGGCGTACACCTGCTCCATCAGTTGCTCGTCTGTCAACTGGCGGTGTGTATGGCTGGCTGGGTGTAGCACGCAAGTACGTGCATCGGCCACATGAGTCACAATGGCCGCCAGTTTCAGTGAATCCATAAACTTGATAGACTCTTCCCGTCCGCCCTTCAAGCCGAAGATGACAACGCCGCAAGAGCCGTTCGGCATGTACTTCTGTGCCTGCTCGTAGTATTTGTCGCCCGGCAGACCACAATAATTCACCCAAGCCACTTTGTCGTTCTGGGCAAGATACTCGGCTACCGCTTGTGCATTCTTGCAATGTTGGGGCATACGTAGGTGCAGTGTTTCCAGACCCAGGTTCAGCAGGAATGCGTTTTGTGGAGACTGGATGCTGCCCAGGTCGCGCATCAGTTGGGCTGTAGCCTTGGTGATGTAAGCCATTTTGCCGAAGGCTTTCGTATAAGTCAGTCCGTGGTAAGACTCGTCCGGGGTGCACAGTCCGGGGAATTTGTCGGCGTGTGCATCCCAATCGAAGTTACCGCTGTCTACAATGGCTCCACCTACGCTGGTGGCATGTCCGTCCATGTATTTGGTGGTAGAGTGTACTACGATGTCGGCACCCCACTCAAACGGACGGCAGTTGATGGGGGTAGGGAAGGTGTTGTCCACAATCAAGGGCACGCCGTGGCTGTGGGCAATGCGGGCAAACTTCTCTATATCGAGCACTTCGAGCGTAGGGTTGGAGATGGTTTCGCCGAATAGGGCCTTGGTATTGGGGCGGAAAGCAGCGGAAATTTCTTCCTCGCTGGCATCCGGGTTGACGAAAGTGACGTCGATGCCCAATTTCTTCAAAGTTACTCCGAAGAGGTTGAATGTTCCGCCATAGATGGTAGAGGAGCAAACAAAATGGTCTCCTGCCTGGCAGATATTGAAAATGGCATAGAAGTTGGCTGCTTGTCCGCTGGATGTCAGCATAGCGGCCACACCACCTTCGAGGGCGGCAATCTTGGCGGCTACTGCATCGTTCGTAGGGTTCTGCAGGCGGGTATAGAAATAGCCGCTGTCTTCAAGGTCAAACAAGCGTGCCATCTGTTCGCTGGTATCATATTTGAAAGTTGTACTTTGATAGATGGGGAGTACACGGGGCTCGCCCTTTTTAGGAGTCCATCCGGCTTGTACGCACAGCGTCTCCGGCTTGAATTGCTTTGCCATAATGTTATCTGTTTTAAAAGTTTCTTATCTATTATCGCGTAAGTTGTCGCAAAAGTAGGGAAAAATTATAATTTTGTGCTTAAGTATGGTAAAATGCTATAAATTAGCGGCTGGAAATTTGTAGCGAACCGAATAAATGATGAATAATTGGAATATGAAACGCATATTTTGTTTACTGACCATCCTCTTTTGTACTTTGTTTGTTTTTAATGCTTCGGCTCAGGAAGAGCGGGATAGTCCGAGACGTGGAGAAGGAATCTCTGTTTTCCTGGAACGTAACAAGCGCCCGGGGAGAGCCTATTATAAGGAGTTTTTGGAGCTGAACAAGAAACTTCTTAAAGGGAAGGAGGAATTGCGGCTGGGAGTGAAGTATGTACTGCCCCCATTATCAAAGCCGGTCGGCAATGGGAAGAAGACAATCAATGAACCTTTGTTCGGGAAAGCGCTTGCCAGTGTAAAAGTGACATCCAACCGTTTGCAGGGCGCTTGTTTTTATGTAGTGAGCGGGCATGGAGGCCCCGACCCCGGAGCTATCGGCAGAATCGGCAAAATAGAACTGCATGAAGATGAGTATGCGTATGATGTGGCTTTGCGCCTTGCCCGTAACTTGATGCAAGAGGGGGCGGAAGTCCGTATCATTATCCAGGATGCTAAAGACGGAATCCGTGATGACAAGTACCTTTCCAACAGCAAACGTGAGACGTGCATGGGAGCTCCCATACCCTTGAACCAAGTGGCACGTCTCCGGCAACGTTGCGCCAAAATCAATGAGTTTTACAAGAAGGACCGCAAGAACTATAAATATTGCCGTGCCATTTTTCTTCATGTGGACAGTCGCAGTAAGAGCCATCAGACCGATGTGTTCTTTTACCACTCTAAAAGCAAGCTCGACAGCAAGCGTCTGGCTAAGACCATGAAGAAAACTTTCGAATCGAAATATGACAAGCACCAGCCCAACCGTGGGTTTACCGGAACTGTCAGCGCACGCAATCTTTATGTGTTAGCCAATACTTCTCCCGCTTCCGTATTCGTGGAATTGGGAAATATCCAGAACACTTTTGACCAGCGCCGTTTTGTAATCAGTTCGAACCGCCAGGCTTTGGCCAAGTGATGATGGAGGGTTTCATCACGGATTATAAAAAGGCGAAATAAGGACAATCAACTCTGGCTCTCCTTTTTCTTTTCGTGTACCACCACGACTGTAACGGCCGTTATTATCAGCGCCATGCCGACGGCGCTGGCCGGTGTGAAGCTTTCATTGAATATCAGGCAACCGATAACTACGGCTGTCAGAGGTTCCAAGGCCCCGAAAATGGAAGTCAGTGTAGGCCCTATGTATTTAATGGCTTTTACCAGGGTGATGTTGGATATAGCTGTTGCCGGCAGTGCCAGTCCGAGAATATTCAGCCATGTATGGGTGTCATTGGCCAGCCGGATGCCTCCGGTCAGACATCCTCCTATAATAAAGAACAAGGCTCCCAACCCCATTACGTAGCATGTCAATGCAGTGGAGGGAATCTGCACGGCACGGCTCTTCCTTACTCCTACGATATATCCTCCATAAAAGAATACGGACAGGCCGCAGCAATCAGCCGATGGTCGTGTTTCCTCCTTCAAAGTCTATTTTGCCGGATGACAAAAGTCCAGCTCCGCTTAGTGACACCAACACGGCAAACAGAATGGCGAATGACCTCTTTTCTCCGAAAAAGCCCATCATGGCCAGTGCCACGGCCAGCGGATACATGAAATGAATGGTGGATGCCACTCCGCTGGCTATGTTCTGATAGGCGATGACCAGACTGAAGGAGGTAGCTGCCCGGAGCAGGCTGAGGATGAACACCGTTCCCCAGTCTTTCCTGTTGATGCGGAATGTCTCGCCCAGCATAATGCCGAAAACGACCAAGGTAAGTGAAGCTATTCCCCATCGGTAGGCCAATACTTCGAAAGAGGAGAAGCCCGCAAGGAGTAATGAAATGGTGAAGAAAGGAGCCAGCCCGAAGGTGGCAGAGGAGAGAGCCGCATATATAAACCCTTTTATGGAGACATTTTTGCATTTTTTATCTTGATTTTAATGGAGATTTTAAAATTATCTGTTTGCGTCAATTGCTTGATTCGCATTGCGTCGTGCAAAATTAATGAATAAAAACAAGCATACAGACAAGGGAGTGTCCCTTTTTTACAATACAGTATAGATATGGGTATCTAATATAGTATCGACCGGCTTGCCTAATATTTATTCGTTCCATCATGAGGTAAAAATCATTCCACCGCGGAGTAAAAATCGTTCCACCATGGTGGAAGATTTTACTCATGGAGGAACGAATACTTGTTCGCTGTCCGGCTCCTAAACTCTTCCGGGGAGAAAGTCTGATAGCTCCGGCAGAACAGTTTGCCTACTCTACCGGAATATAAATCTCTGTCAACAGTTCCTCCGGCGCCGTATCTGCGGGGTTGTTTAGGTAACGTTCCGCACTGGACTCATCCCGTAAGCTACATTCCATTTCGGGGATATACTTCCCGTAGATGGTATCGTATACGGCCTGCAGATGTTCGTATGGACCTTTGTATAGGAATATGGCATAGCGGCCTGCCGCGAGCTGTTTAAATCCTATGTCTCCTTTGGCCGTTGCAAATGAGGGTAGGACCATACATACATCGGTACGCAGCTTTTCAGCGGGTGTCACTTTGGGGTCATCGTGATAGATACAGTAGGGCATCACTTCTCCCATAGGCAGTTTTTCTTCCTGGATGAACTGGCAAAGGCGCATCCATGCGCTGCAATAGTCGTTCAGTTTATAGTCGCCAAAGAGGCGGAGGTAAATTACATTTCGGGCAGGAACTTCTTTGATTTCGTGTTTCAGTTCCAGTTCCGGACGAATAATGGCTGGTTTCATAATTACAAAGTTTTTATTGTTACGATACTCTAATGGTGAAATGCCATAGAACTGCTTGAATACTTTTGACAGTGACGAGGGCGAAGAGTAGCCTATACGGTAGGCTATGTCCGCTATCGGCATGTCCGAGTAACGAAGCAACCGGGCAGCGGCTTCGGTACGCGTCCGGACAATGAACGTACCGACGGGTTCACCCAGAAAAGCTTTCATGATGCGGTGGAAGTAGAAGGGAGAGAAATGGGAAATCCTGGCCAAAGATTTCAGGTCAATTTCTTCTCCGAGGTGCAGATTTATATAATCCACTACTGCGTTCACGCACTTTTGGTATTCCTCCTGGGTTGTCTTTTTCTGTTGCATGGTTCTATTGGGCTTTTTCATGTTGCAAAAATAGGAGGAAAAGAAATAGGTTACTTGTCCGATGTTGCTATAAATGCAATATCTTTAAATAAGATAAACTATATCCCGGCACAACTTTTTCGTGCAAGCATGAAAGTTTTGCATTCGATTTGCAATATCTTTGCATTTCAGATGAAAAAACAAATGCTTGCAGATGACCGAGGAGATTAAAAGACAACTTTGGGAGTGGGCGGCGGCCTATCATTGCGCCGGCTTCATTCAGAACGACCCCGTACAGTTTCCACATCGCTATGAACGGAGGCAGGATATTGAAATCAGTGGGCTGCTGACTGCTATCATGAGTTTCGGCAACCGTAAGCAGATATTGAAAAAGGCTGATGAGTTGCATAGGTTGATGGGGGTATCGCCTCATCAATACGTATTGTCCTGCCGATGGAAGAATGACTTTCCTGCTGCGGACAGAAGCAGTTTTTACCGGATGCTTTCTTATGCTGACTTTCATTCCTATTTCAGGCGTTTGCATGCTGCCTATTCTGCTTTTGACAGTCTGGAGGATGCCTTATGTACGTATGCCGGTAATCCGATGGAAAGGTTATGTGCGTTTTTGGAAGTCTCGGCAAAGAGTCCCCAAAAGAAACTGAACATGTTTTTGCGCTGGATGATAAGGAAAGGTCCGGAAGTGGATTTTGGTATTTGGGAGAGATTTGATTGCAGGGACCTGATTGTGCCTTTGGACACGCATGTCTGCCGTGTGGCCTATGCTTTGGGACTCACCGAGACAGAAACATTTTCTTTGAAGAATGCCCGCCGGATTACTGAAGCTCTGGCAGAGGCCTTTCCGGACGACCCGTGCCTGGGGGACTTTGCTTTGTTTGGAAGCGGAGTCAGCGGAGTATTGTAGCGTGTTACCAGTCAATTTCTTGTATCCCTCTGCTCCGTAAGAAATCGTTGGCTTTACTGAAGTGCCTGCAACCGAAGAATCCGTATTCGGCAGAACGTGGGGACGGATGGACGGTAGTCAGAATCAAGTGTCTGCTGCTATTGATTAAAGCGGCTTTCTCTTTGGCGTACGCTCCCCAAAGCATGAATACAAGATTCTCCCGTTCATCACTCAGTTTCTTGATAACAGCGTCTGTGAAGGTTTCCCATCCCATGTTCCGGTGCGAGCCGGTTTCGTGGGCACGTACTGTGAGGACGGAATTCATAGGAAACACGCCTTGCGCTACCCAACGGTCCAGATTTCCGGAAGTCGGAATGGGCTTTCCCAAGTCCTGATGTATTTCCTTGAATATGTTTGCCAGAGAACCGGGAATGGCTACTCCTTTCGGTACGGAAAAGCAGACTCCATAATACTGACCGGGATTAGGATAAGGGTCTTGTCCGAGTATGACGACTTTCACTTTCTCGAACGGGCAAGAGTTGAAGACGTGGAAAATCTGATGGCCGGGAGGTAGCACGTTGGCATGTCCATACTCACTTTTTACAAATGCTACCAGCTTCTCAAAATAAGGTTTGTCAAACTCCTCTTGTAGGCGTTTTTCTCCAGCTTTCTTCTATTTTTACGTTCATAAGAGTCTTGCAGTTACATATGAATAGGAAACGATGTTGCAAAAATACAAATAATCCGGATGAGGCAGATGCATTTACGAGTATAAAGAATGTTTTAATTATCGTATGAAACGATAGTTATTTTGAGTAAGTTTATTACTTTTGTGGTGCAATGCCGGACACTAAGCATAGAGTCGCCATTGCTGAGGTTGAACTGATTGGTAAAATAAAGGAATGGAAAATTTTCATCGTATGGATGCTTGTCCGGTACGGGATGTACTGAGCAGGTTGGGAGACAAATGGACAATGCTTGTGCTGGTCACACTGAAAGCGAATGGAACGATGCGTTTTTGCGATATACAGAAAACCATAGGGGATATTTCCCAGCGGATGCTGACGGTTACATTGCGCTCATTGGAGACGGACGGGCTGATTGTTAGGAAAGTCTATGCGGAAGTTCCTCCCCGTGTGGAGTATAACCTTACAGAAACCGGATGTAGCCTGATGCCGCATATTGAATCTTTGGTAGGATGGGCATTGGAGCATATGAATGATATTTTGAATCGGCGCAGTCTGCAGAACTGATGGGTCGATATGCAAAGAGGGTGTGTCGAAACTGGTATTCACCACAGATTACACAGATTTGCACAGATAAGCATCTTTGATTATCAGTAGATTAAGCTCATTCTGTGTTAATCCGTGTAATCTGTGGTGAATTTTGACACACCCCTTCAGAAGTTTCCAAGTGCTTGTTTTATTTCTTAGCATCGGCAAAATTGTGAACCTTGTTTTTCAGATTGTCAACTTTCTCTGCAGCCTCATGGGCCTCATGGGCCATCTTGTCTGCTACTTTGGTGCCAACGTGCAATGCTTCTTCTTCAGCAGTGTTGATGAACTCCTTGGCTTCGCCATTTGCTTTGTGGATGGCACGGCATATGGCATCTTCCAGCTTTTAGCTTTCTCCGTACGGAGAGTGGTAGGCCAATGCACCGGCAACCGAACCTATTCCCAGTCCGATCCAGAAATTAGAATCTTTACATTTCATAATCAAGTCAGTTTTTAATAGTTAAAGTTAGAATCAATTCTGATGAGACAACATACTTGCCAAAGATTGGTTCATCCGGCGGGAAAGGAATTAATAACAATTTACTTTTGTTGGTGGAGATATTTATTCTGCTTAAATTTGCGATGCACTTAAAATTTATACAAGTATGATTAGATTAAATGTTTTTATTCAGGTAAGTGCGGAGAACCGTGCCGCAGTATTGGAATCTGCCAAAGAACTGGTCGCATATTCCTTGAAGGACAATGGATGCATTGCTTATGATGTGTTTGAGAGCGCCACTCGCAGCGATGTTCTTATGATTTGTGAAACATGGAAAGATGCAGAGTCATTGTCTGCCCATGAAAAAGCAGACCATTTTGTGGCCCTGGTGCCCAAAATCCAGGGGCTGGCTGCCATGAAGTTGGAAAAATTCGAGTTCTGAATCAGTAATTTGAGGTAGTAAGGGGTTGTGTGATCATGCGTAAATAAGTATATTTGTGCATTCTTAATATACATATTTATGCTGATTACCCTTATTATCCTTGTTCTCTCCGCTGCCTTTTTTGTAGCAGGCAAAGTCCGTTCGGACATTGTGGCGCTTTGTGCGCTGATTGGTTTATTGATATTTCAGATTCTTACTCCTGAAGAGGCCCTTTCCGGCTTCTCCAACTCGGTGGTGATTATGATGGTGGCTTGTTCGTTGTGGGCGGCGCCATTTTTCAGACCGGGCTGGCTAAAATGATAAGTTCGCGCATTTTAAAGCTGGCGGGCAAGAGCGAACTGAAACTCTTCTTGCTGGTTATGCTGGTTACCTCTGCCATTGGTGCTTTTGTGAGCAATACGGGAACGGTGGCTTTGATGCTGCCTATCGTGGTGAGCTTGGCGCTGAGTGCCGGAATGAATCCCAGCCGTTTATTGATGCCTTTGGCTTTTGCCAGCAGTATGGGCGGTATGATGACACTTATCGGTACGCCTCCTAACTTGGTCATTCAGAATACATTGACGGGAGCGGGCTTTGAACCGCTGTCTTTCTTCTCCTTCTTGCCGGTGGGCATTGTGTGCGTGATAGTGGGAACTTTGGTTTTAATGCCTCTGACCAAATGGTTTCTCTCCAAGAAAGGCAAAAAGAATGACGGAACATTGTCAGGTAAATCATTGGACCAACTGGTACAGGAGTACGGACTTTCCAGCAACCTGTTCCGTTTGAGGGCTGTCAATGACTCCCGTCTGATAGGAAAAACCATCATAGACCTGGATGTACGCCGCAAGTATGGTCTGAATATCATTGAAGTACGGCGTGTAGACTCTTCCCAACATAGATTCCTGAAAACTATTACCCAGAAATTGGCATCACCCGATACGACTATTTGGGTGGGCGACGTGCTTTATATTACGGGAGAGGTATCGAACGTAAATCGTTTTGCTGAAGACTTTTTAATGGAAATGCTCGACGGGCATACCACTGAAGAAGCCTCTAAAGCCGACAAGTCCCTTGACTTTTATGACATCGGAATTGCCGAAATCGTGTTGATGCCCTCTTCCAATATTGTGAACCGGACGGTGAAGGAAGCGGGGTTCCGTGATAAATTTAATGTAAATGTATTGGGCATCCGTCGTAAGAAGGAATATATATTACGTGAATTGGGACGTGAGCGTATGCATAGTGGCGATGTTTTGCTGGTGCAGGGTGCGTGGCAGGACATCGCACGGATAAGCAGGGAAGATTCCGATTGGGTGGTATTGGGGCAGCCTTTGGCAGAAGCCGCCAAAGTGACGCTGGATTATAAAGCGCCCATAGCTGCCGCTATCATGGTGCTGATGGTTGCATGATGGTCTTCGACTTTATTCCCGTGGCCCCGGTGACAGCGGTGATGATTGCCGGCTTGCTGATGGTGCTGACGGGATGTTTCAGGAATGTGGAAGCCGCCTATAAAACGATAAACTGGGAAACAATTGTACTCTTTGCAGCCATGCTCCCCATGTCTCTTGCACTCGAAAAAACCGGTGCCTCGGAATATATATCCAACAGTCTTGTAAGTGGATTGGGCAGTTATGGTCCTATTGTGTTGATGGCAGGTATCTATTTCACCACTTCATTGATGACCATGTTCATCAGCAATACGGTGACGGCAGTGCTGATGGCCCCTATTGCTCTTCAAAGTGCGATTCAGATTGGAGTAAGTCCCGTTCCGTTCTTGTTTGCCGTGACGGTTGCGGCAAGCATGTGTTTCGCTTCTCCGTTCTCTACACCGCCCAATGCACTGGTGATGCCGGCAGGACAATATACATTCATGGATTATATAAAAGTGGGGCTCCCGTTGCAGATTATTATGGGAGTGGTGATGGTATTTGTGTTGCCGTTGCTGTTTCCTTTTTAGCAAAGTATATGACCACTTCATTATGCTGTAATATTGGGCGCGGATTACGCGGAATAACGCGGACTATGCAAATTGAATTCTTGAAATTTGCGTAATCCGCGCCTAAAAAATAGTAAGGTAGTTTTGACACGTTCCTCCTTTTTACTGTTACAGCTTTATACTCTTTTTCTTTCCTGCATAGCTTATTGTTTTTCCACCTTTCATCGGCCGGTCTCCCGTACCGGAGTCCTGACCGACCAGGACAACCTTGAACTTGCGGCTTTTCAGCATACCCGGAAAACTACCTTCTCGCTCTTCTATTGTCAGACGACGGGCCTTGTCGTCCCAATGGAAGCGGATGATGGAATAAGCTCCTTTTTCGTAGTTGTAGTTGTCATTTTCGTCCTCGTAGAGGGTGAATGTGCCGTCGGCACCCGGATAGATGCGTATCTCCAGATTGTCCCAATTCTTTTCGGTGGAATACTGTACTTTGGGACCGAACGGCAGGATACTGCCGGCTTTTACATAGACGGGCAGAATCTCTTTCGATACACTGCGGTTCAAGGTCTGTCCGCCCTGCTGTTTTTCGTTACTCCAGAAGTCCCACCAGTCTGCGCCTTGAGGAAGGTAAACCGACCATTCCGTCACTTCCGGCCGGGTGACCGGTGCTACCAGTAGGGAGCGTCCGAAAAGAAATTCGCCGCCAACTTCATGTGTTTTAGAATCTGCTGCAAAATCCATTACTAAAGGACGCATGAATGTACCGTCATTGTGGGACACATCCCAGGAAGTGCTGTAAATGTAGGGCAGAAGGCGATAGCGCAGATTAATCATCTTCTCCTGGGCATCGAAACACCACTCGCCACGCTTGCCGAAGTTCCAGATTTCACGGGGCAACTCCGTACCGTGCGAACGCATCATCGGGCAGAAAGTGCCGAACTGCATCCAGCGTACATACAGTTCTTGGTATTTGGGGTTCTTGGCTCCCCCTTCTTGGTTCCAGCGTCCGGCAAAGAAGCCGCCTATGTCACTGTTCCAGTTCGGAATGCCCATTAAGGTGTAGTTCAGTGCGGCAGGAATCTGTTTCTCCAGCATGTCCCAAGTGGAGGTCACGTCACCACTCCAGGTGTTGCAGCCGTAACGTTGTTGTCCGATAAATCCGGAACGGGTTAGGATGACAACGCGTTTGTCTTTGCTCAAAGCCTTTTGATGCGAGGCTATTCCGCTGTTGTGCATCAGTGAGTAGGCGTTCTTTACACTTCGGTAAGATCCAAGTGAGTGGGGAGGTCATAGTCCGATTCTTGTCGGTTGATATGGTCGGGCTCTGTAGAATCGAGCCACCAGCCGTCGTTGCCGATGTAACTGAAAATGCCTTTATTCAGATATTTCCAATAAATATCCTTGCTTCGGGATTGTAGACGTCGTAGGGGCGTGCGCCACTTTGTGGAGGCCAGGTATCAAAATTGATAATCATGCCTTTGGCATCCAGCTCCTTGCGTTGCTCTGTGTGGGTGCCAAAGCCGGGCCATGCCACAATCATCAGCTTGGCATTCAGCTTGTGTATTTCGTCGGCCCACTTCTTGGGGTTGGGAAAGCGTTCAGGGTCAAAGCTGTGTGAGTTCCACGCACTGTCCGTCTTCTGATATTCGGGCCAGTAGCGCCAGTCTTGAATCATACAGTCAATGGGAATTTGTAGTTCGCGATACTTCTTCAAGACATTCAGGCTTTCTTCCTGCGTATGATAGCGCTCCTTGCTTTGGAAGAAACCATAGGCCCACAACGGAAGCATGGGGGAGTGTCCCGTCAAGTCGCGCACCTGGGCGATGATGCCGTCGGCGTTTCCGCCATACATGAAATAATAGTCCGCACAGTGTCCCAGGCTCTGGAAAGCGAGTTCCTGCGGAGTATCCATGAATTCTGAAATGGAGTAGTTGTCCCAATATACGGCATAGCCTTTCACAGGCGACATGAAATAAGGAGAATAGGTGAACATGTTCTCGTTCTGCATGTGGTGCATGGAGTTGCGGCGGTTGAATTTGCCGTCCATCACTTGTCCTACTCCGTAGATAGGTTCGTTTTTATCCAATAGGAAAGAGCCCCTTACTTGATAGGAGGGAGTGCCGGCATCATTCTTATCGGCAAAAGAGGTGCCGTAGTCCTTGTCTTTCAGCAGCTCATTGCCGGCGATGGTATGGAAACTGATGCCTCCGGTTGCCGGATTGACAAAAATTTTCAATATGGAAGATTTCAGCACGGTTTGTCCTGCTTCCTCCGAAAAGTCCACTTTGACCGTTTCGGGTGATTTGACCACTACCAGACTTTCTTTGTTGTAGGGTTTGCCTTCGGGAGTTTTGTAAACCCGCACAATGGAAGGCGAATAGAATTCCACACGGATGTCCATTCCTTGTGTGGTGCATTTCATTCCTTGAGGTGTGCGCTCTGTGTTCTGGGCGGCACACAAGTTTGCAAGCATGGTTGCACAAGTCAGCACGAAGCCGGCTCTTTTCATAAAATTCATTTTCATGGTTCTTTTAAAATTATGCTGCAAAAGTAGCCTTGAATCCCCTTTAGGTGGCAACAATCTTGTTGAAACGGAACAACACTCAGGTTGATTTCTGCATTTTCTCCGCATATTCCGAGGGACGGCAGCCGTACATTTCCTGGAAACATTTGCTGAGATAGCTGGAACTGCTGAAGCCGGTACGCTCTGCGATTTCCGTAATGCTGAGGCTGCTTCCAGGATGAGTTGTGCCGCACGTTGCAAGCGGATGTTGCGGATGAAGAGGCTGGGGGACTGGTCGAGCATGGCTACCAGTTTCCGGTAAAGTCCGGTGCGTTCCATACACAAGTCGCGGCTTAGCTGCTCTACGGAGTAGCCGGGTACATGCAGGTTCTTTTCCACCAGTTCGATAGCTTTTGTCAAGAAAACAGATTCGGATGCGTCTTGCTTGTTTTCTGTTTGGTGAGGTTCGGTATGGCTATGTACACAAGTTATGTTTTTTCCTTCCGGTGATTTCTTTTGTTCCGCTTCATAACGGTTGCACTGCTCTATCAAGTTGCGGATGCGGAGCAAGGATTTCTTCTTTGTGTTTCCGTTCCATCTCCTTCCGGGTGCGGTGTATGTAGAGGCGGATACTTGCCGCAATGATGGCGATTGACAAGACTATATAGATGACGTATGCAACGCCGGTTTTCCACCAGGGAGCATGGACTGTCAGGCTTATCCGGGCCGTTTGCTCTTCATTCCAATGCTTTCCATCGTTAGAGGCCATTACCTTGAAGGTGTAGCTTCCCGGTGGCAAGTTGGTATAGGGAGCTTGGAGAATGCCGTTGCTCTGCTTCATGTTGCCGGCGGTTACCCATTGTGCGTCGATACCTTCCAGCTGATAGCGGTAATGGGTGTGCTCGCGGTTGAAGTAATTCAATGCGGAGAACTCGAGAGTGAGGAAGTTCTGGTCGTGGTTCAATGATATTTCTTCCACATAAGGAGAGTTTTCGGGTAGTATAGTCCGGCTTTCATGGCTTCTGCCCGGGAGGATGCGTTCTCCATGTACATGGATTGCCGTGAAAACCGGTGGATAGGGCAGACTGGAAGATGGAGGCTCCGGATTGGGAGAAAAGATATTGCATCCGTCAGCGTCTCCGAAGTAGAGCGTTCCGTCATGTGACACGAATGCCGCTTCCGAACGTATTCCCCTTGTAGCTCTTTGGGCAGGGTGGATGCTTCTACCGGCATGAGTATCCGGTTGCTGTCTTCCTGCAGGTCGAGCTTATAGATAGCTGTCCGGTCCTTTATGAATATGTTGCCGTCCCGGTCTTCCGTAAAGTTTGCTACGGCTGTATTTCTTTCAAGTGATAGGGGGAAATCCTTCTTGTCTATGTGGATGTGCTTATATAGGGCCGGATGGTAGTACAGCAATCCTCTGTTGAATGTTCCGAGCCATAAAGCCCCTTGTTGGTCTTGGAAAATCGTACTGATTTCTGTGGCAAGGACGTTGCCCTTTCGGGTCCTCAAGGTGGGCATATAGTGGCGTGTCCCCTTTTTAGGGTCGATAATCCAAAAACCACGGATGCAGCTGATGTATGCTTTCTCATCCGCGGAAATCATCAGTGTATTGAGGGTATAGTCTGTTTCCATCAGCTTCTCCCATGCTCGCTTATGGAGGTCGAAATGGAAAATCCTCCTTTAGAGCCGTTGCGCAGTTGATAGAACCCGTTTTTTCCTCTGAGTATGAGGGAGGTGTTTTGGAACTTCTCTTGTTCCGTCCGGGGATATGCGGCAATGTCATACTGTTGCTTTCCGTTTTTTACATCATAGCATACGATTTCTCCTGTGTCATGGAACAGATACAGCGATTCGTCGTCTGCAGTCTGGTCTTGTATCGTTCCCCGGTCTTCAGGCAGTTTCAATCGGAAGGAAAGTTCCGGCTGTAACAGCTCGCCATGGCTGATTACCCAGACAAGCCCCCGTTCGTCCGCAAACAAATCCTCTATGGGATGCTGCATGCCTTTCTGTTGAAAGACGGAGTCCAGGTTGGCAATGTATCGCTCGTTATGGAGATTGATGCACATCAGCCGTTGGTAATCCTTTATCCACAAGAGGGAATCGCCGCTCAGATAGACATGGTAGAAGCCCTTGTATTGTTTCAGCGGATATATATCTTCGGGGGTGGGCTGCAGGGAGGTGAAGTTGGCTCCATCATACAGATTGACGTTCCGGGTGGTGGTAAATACCATTCTTCCGTCCGGAAGTTGGAGGATATAGCGTATCTGGTTATCACTCAGACCGTGCGAGGTGTCAATGGTAGTGAATAGAAAGTTATTGGCAGAGCTGGGAAATGCCATGCTGAGGCATAATACCAACA
>ENA-OUNI01000012-OUNI01000012.1-human-gut-metagenome-genome-assembly--contig:-NODE-12-length-58054-cov-2.134480_pt1 | contig 58054 bp, 79 predicted proteins | sample MGYA00242499_ERZ504580 | MGnify/ENA primary metagenome ERZ504580 (study PRJEB26092, sample SAMD00036315) | human gut metagenome | host: Homo sapiens | study: EMG produced TPA metagenomics assembly of... | reverse complement strand
CGACCGTATCCTGCAGGTGGAGGTACGCTGTGCCCCGGTTGGCGTAGGCATCGGCGTCGCGCTGGTTGAAGCGCATGTACATGTTGAAGTCATCGACGGCTTCGCGGTAGCGCCCCGTGAGGATGTTCGTGACGCCCCGGCTGTAATAGGGGGCCGGATAATCGGGACGCAGTTCGATGGCTTCGTCGAAGTCTTTCATCGCGTCGTCGTAGTTGCCGAGCCGCGAACGGGTGAGTGCACGGAATTGGTAGGCGTTGGTGTAAACCGGATTTTTTGCGAGTGTCAGGGTGAAATCCCGTTCGGCGCCCAGCAGGTCGTCGAGGTGATACTTCGCGATACCGCGCCAGAAGTAACCTTCGTAGGCGTCCGGGTCGGCGCGCAGCAGAATGTTGAGCGTCTCTATCGCTTCCCGGTAGCGGCTGTCCATAACCATGTCGCGGCCTACCCACACGAAATACTGTTTGTTGACCTGCGCTCCGGCGTTGTCTGCGAACATGCAGAAAAGGAATAGTATGGCCCCAATGAATTTACGCATTCCCGGATTTTAAGCTTGCTAATATAACGATTATAATCCTAATACGGATGCGCCGGAGGCGTTTTCGGAGCGGCAGCGGTCTGAGAGGACTTGTTAAGTGGCTGGATGTTAGTGTATTCGTATCCGATGGACGGTCGGCCGCCGGGAAAGCCCCGAAAAAACGGGACGTTTATGCACCTTTCTCGGAAAAAAGAGTAAATTTGCATCCGGCCCTAATTTGGAACGGTGTATTTGCAGCTATCCCGGCTATGTAGAGATAGTATTGTCATACAGTATGTTGCAATGCAAAGGCAGGATGCCGGGCCGTCTTGCAGGGCCGTGGCGGGGCATGTCGGCGGCGGTGTCGGCAGGAGCTTCGGAAATCGGTGATATTAAAAGGAATCCCGTGCGGCGCAGCCGCACGCGGTTCGGTTACTAAATAAAAGTTAAGCTAATGGGAAAACAGTTGAAGTAGTTGTACTCGCCAAGCAGGTTCCCGACACGCGCAACGTGGGCAAGGATGCATGAAGGCCGACGGTACGGTGAACCGTGCCGCCCTGCCGGCCATCTTCAACCCCGAAGACCTGAATGCGCTCGAACAGGCACTGACCATCAAGGACATGTGCGAAGGGAGTACGGTATATATCCTGACCATGGGGCCGCTGCGTGCTGCGGATATCATACGCGATGCCATGTTCGCGGTGCCGACGGCGGATACCTTCTTACGGACAGGGCATTCGCCGGTGCGGATACCCTCGCCACCTCCTATGCCCTTTCGCGGGCGCTGGCCGAGATAAAGCCCGATATCATCGTGGCGGGCCGGCAGGCCATCGACGGCGATACCGCGCAGGTGGGGCCGCAGGTGGCTGAGAAACTCGGTCTTCCGCAGGTGACCTATGCGGAACAAATCGTGTCGATAGACGACAGCCGCATCGTCATCAAACGTCGTCTGGAACATGGCGTGGAGACCGTTTCGTCGCCTTATCCGATGCTGATGACGGTGAACGGTTCGGCTCCCGAATGCCGTCCCCAGAACGCGAAACGGGTGATGAAGTACAAGCATGCCCGTACCCGCAGCGAACTGCAGGAGCTCGGCGAGGATTACTACATGCAGCTCCTCGAAGCCAAGAGTTACCTGAAAATCAATGAGTGGAACGTCGGCGATATCGATGCGGACCCCCAGCAGCTCGGACTGCTCGGTTCGCCCACCAAGGTAAAACAGATAGAGAACGTGGTATTCCAGGCCAAGGAGTCGCGCAGACTGACCGCTTCGGACAGGGATATCGATTCACTGATGGTCGAACTTATTTCCAGCCACACGCTCGGATAGAGGAGGAATGTAAGATGAACAACGTATTCGTATATATTGAAACGGAAGGCGGCAAGGTGGCCGATGTCAGCCTGGAGCTGCTCACCAAAGGCCGCGAACTGGCCGACCGCCTCGGGTGCAAACTGGAAGCGCTCGCCCTCGGTCACGAACTCAAGGAGATGGACAAGATTGTCGGACGCTACGGAGCCGATACGCTCTGGCTGGCGGACGATGCGGAGCTCGCTCCGTACCGCACCCTGCCCCATACGGCGGTGGTTTGCGGTATCTTCGAAGAGGAGAACCCCAGATAGCCCTGTTCGGTGCGACGCCGGTGGGGCGCGACCTCGCTCCGCGCGTCTCCTCCACGCTGCGCAGCGGGCTCACGGCCGACTGTACGAGCCTCGTCATAGGCGACCATACCGATGCCAAGAGCGGCCGGTCGTACGAGAACCTGCTCTATCAGATTCGTCCTGCCTTCGGCGGCAACATCATCGCCACCATCGTCAATCCCGACCATCGTCCGCAAATGGCGACCGTCCGCGAGGGCGTGATGCGCAAGGAAGAGCTCAAGGAGCCGAAGCATCCGGAGGTGAAACGGGTGGACGTGGCGAAGTTCGTGAAGGAGAGCGACCTCGTCGTGAAAATAATCGACCGGCATATCGAGGAGCGGGGCATCGACATCAAGAACGCCCCGGTTATCGTGGCCGGTGGTTACGGCATGGGGTCGAAGGAGAATTTCGCCATGCTGCATGAACTGGCCGACCTGCTCGGCGGCGAGGTGGGCGCGTCGCGTGCCGCCGTGGATGCGGGATTTACCGACCATGCCCGTCAGGTGGGGCAGACCGGCGTGACGGTTCGGCCGAAACTCTACATCGCCTGCGGCATCTCCGGTCAGATACAGCATACGGCGGGAATGGACCAGGCCTCCATCGTGATAGCCATCAATACCGACCGGAGGCGCCCATCAACAAATTCGCCGATTATGTGATTACCGGCAGTGCCCTGGAGGTCGTGCCCAAAATGATAAAGTTCTATAAACAAAACTCCAAATAGGCGGGAGCCGTTTCCGGGGAGGGCCGAGAGAGACGCCGCTTCCCGTATCCGGGAACCTGCCGCAAGGAAGATATGGGAAACTTTTTTTAGACAATAAAGACCTGCAGTTCCACCTGAATCATCCGCTGATGAAGAAAATCGTGGAGCTGCGCGAGAAGAATTTCGCCGACAAGGATGTGTACGACTATGCACCGGCGGATTTCGAGGATGCGATGGACAGCTACCGCCGCGTATTGGAGATAACGGGCGGAATATGCGCCGACGTGATAGCGGCCAATGCCGAGGATGTCGATAAGGAGGGACCGCGGGTGGTGGATGACCATGTCGTCTATGCACGCGGTACGCAGGCTAACCTCGATGCCATCCGCAAGGCCGGATTGGGCGGTATCCACCTGCCCCGCAAGTACGAAGGACTTAACATGTCGCTCATCTGCTTCGTGATGGCCAACGAGATGGTGGCCCGCGGCGATGCCGGTTTCGAGAATATCTGGGGATTGCAGGACTGCGCCGAAACCATCAACGAATTCGCCAGCGAGGAGATAAAGCAGAAATATCTGCCGCTCGTATCGCGGGGGGCTACCTGTGCCATGGCGCTTACCGAGCCCGATGCCGGTTCCGACCTGCAGGCGGTGATGCTTCGGGCGCATTACGACGAGGCCAGCGGCAAGTGGTTGCTCAACGGCGTGAAGCGGTTCATTACCAACGGCGACGGCGACATCTCGCTCGTGCTTGCCCGCTCGGAAGAGGGGACGAAGGACGGACGCGGTCTCTCCATGTTCGTCTATGACCGCCGCGACGGCGGAGTGAAGGTGCGTCGCATCGAGAACAAGCTGGGTATCAAAGGCTCGCCTACCTGCGAGCTCGTCTATACGAACGCTCCGGCAGAGCTCGTCGCGACCGCAAGCTCGGCCTTATCAAATACGTGATGTCCCTGATGAATGCCGCCCGTCTCGGTATCGGCGCACAGGGCACGGGGCTGTGCGAGGCCGCCTACCGCGAAGCGCTGAAGTATGCCAACGAACGCCAGCAGTTCGGCAAGCCCATCATCCAGTTCCCGGCCATTTATGAAATCCTGACGAACATGAAGGCGAAACTGTACGCATCGCGTGCGATGCTGTACGAGACGGCCCGTTTCGTCGAGATATACAAGTGCTGGGCGGAGATAGGCAAGGAACGTCCGCTGACGGCCGAGGAAAAGAGCGAGATGAAGGCCTATAACAAACTCGCTGATGCCTTCACGCCGCTCTGCAAGATGTTCGCCAGCGAATATGCCAACCAGCTTGCCTACGAGGCCATACAGATACACGGCGGTTCGGGCTACATGAAGGACTATCCCATCGAACGGATTTACCGCGATGCCCGCATCACCAACATTTACGAAGGTACGACCCAGCTTCAGGTGGTGGCCGCCATCCGCCACGTGACGACCGGCACGTTCCTCGCGCAGATGAAGGCATACGAGGCTGCCGAGCGCCCGGCCGAGTTCAAGTTCCAGCTCGACAAGCTCATCGCCATGCGCGAGGAGTACGAACGGGCGATAGCCGCGTAACGGGCGGCGACAGCGAACAGATAGAGTTCCATGCACGCCGGCTCGTGGAGATGACCGGGCACATCGTCCTTTCGCACCTCCTGCTCCGTCAGGCGGCCGAGAGCGAAGAGTATCGGGTGCCTGCCGAGGCGTACATCAAGTATGCCCAAGCGCAGAACAAGGCGGCGGCCGAATTCATCGCCAACTCCTGCTGCGGCGATATCGACCTCTACAAGGCGGTTCTGAACGAGACGCTGGAATAAGATAAGAACGGTTGCGCGGAAAGCGTAGCCGATTGGGACGAGGGGTGCGGCAATCTTGCCGCACCCCTCGTCTCGTCTTTGCTCCGTGGACAGCCGTAACGGATTGCCTGCGAAACGGTGCGGTAAAGTGGGTGTCGTTGTCGGGCAGTGTATCCCGGCCGGTGAAACCCAGCCGGACATGACGTTGTTTCGGGAAGACGTTCGGCGGCGGTGACGGAATCGGGAGTTGTCTCGGTCGGAGCTGAGCCCCTTGCCTGCGTGTGGTTGTTGGGCGGTTTCCGTGCAGAACCTGTATGCGGTTCGGTCGGAATGCCGGAAAGCGGCGACAGGGAAATGGCCGGTCGGTTTTCGGAATCTCTGTGGCCGTACTGTTGCGGGGGCAGGAACAGTACGGCACGGAATGCTGCCGGTTTATGGCGGCGGTGTCCGGGAAAGGATGGGGAGAGGCTGGCAGGTCAGAGTTCCTCTATGAAATGCGGATATTTGTTCCGGTATTCGTCATAAATCCGTTCTTCCTGTCCGTCGAGGTTGAGTTGATACATGCGAAAGACGACCGGGATGTTTTTGGGCTGCCAGAGCTCCCGGTAGGAGTAACGGTATTTCATACCTATGGCCTGCATCACGTTTCCGCTTCTCGGGTTGTTCACGTCGTGCGTCGCCGTAACATAAGGGAGACCGTCTCGCCGAAGCCGGTCGATGATGGCCTGGCAGGCTTCCGTACACAGGCCCCGGTGCCAGAATGCTTTTCGGAGTCCGTACCCCAGGTCGTGGCTGCCGGCGCCGCTTACGTGGACATAACCGACGGGTACATCGCTGCCTTTCATGCAGACGCATCGTATAAAAGCGATTCGCCGGAACGCAGTGCTGCAAGTTTCTTGTGCAGGTATGCCTCGGCCTCTTCCAAATGCTTCAGCGGAAACATGGGCAGGAATGTATTCACTTCGGTGTCGCCCAGAATGTCCAGCAGGGCTTTCGCATCCTGTTCGGCGAACGGCCGCAGGTGCAGCCGTTCCGTTCTTATGTCATGGGACATGCGTTCGTTTTGTGAGGGTTGTCGCATTGTATCCGGGCATTTATCGGTGAGGCGGTGCCGTGCCCCGTACTTTTGCCGGAAAGGCGGGAACGACGGATTCGGGGAAATTGGCCGGAGGACGTCCGTTCGCTGCCGCACGAAGTGCGGCGGCACGGAACGGCCTGCCGCTGCGCTATTCCTCGATATAGAAGAGGTCGCTGATGATGCTGTTGGAGACCATGAGCTTTTCGGGTGGTATCCTGTACACATTGCCTTCGCGGACTATCAAGCCGTTTCGGAGAACTTGCCGGCACAATATTCGAAGTAGAGCAGTCCCTTGAACCCGAACCGTTCGGAGAGCGCGTCGCGTCGAATACCGTAATCGGTACGGAGGGCGGTCATGATATATTCGTTGTACTTGTCTATGCGGGAGAGGATTTCCCGTCCGTATATCCGGTCGGTACCGGCCAGTTCGATGTACTTTTCGAGGTTGTTGACCGAGTAGATACGTTGGTCCCCGTCGTAGGAGTGGGCCGATGGGCCGAGGCCGAGATAGGTTTTGCCGCACCAGTAGGCCCAGTTGTGCAGCGAGCGGAACTCTTCGCCGCGGGCATAGTTGGAGATTTCGTAGTGGCAGAAACCGCTGTCGGTCAGAATGCGGTGGCATATCATGAACTGCTCCTCACATATTTCGTCGCTGGCAGGTATGAGCGTTCCCGCCTCCGCCATGTCGCCGAAGACGGTGTTGTCGGAGATGGTCAGGCAGTAGGCCGAGATGTGCTGTACGCCGAGTATTACGGCACGCAGGACATTGTTTTCCCACTCGCGGAGCGACATGCCGGGGATGCCGAAGATGAGGTCGAGCGAAATGTTGCCGAACCCCTTTGCCTGGGCCGCCCGGATGGCCTCTACCGCCTGTTGGGCGTTGTGCCGTCTGCCGAGCAGCTTGAGGTCGCGGTCGATGAAGGACTGTACGCCGAAACTGAGCCGGTTGATGTCGGTACGGGCGAGTTCGTCCAGATAGTGTTCGGTGATGTCGTCGGGATTCGCCTCGACCGTGATTTCCGATACCCCTTCCAGATTCCAGAGCGAGCGGGCCTTGTCGATGAGCCGCTGGAGCAGGGCGGGCGGAAGAAGCGACGGGGTACCCCCGCCGAAGAATACCGTGTCTACCGGGGTGTCGCCGAAATAGCCGCGCCGGTACTCCATCTCCCTTTCGAGGCTTCTATGTAATCCTCCGTTTTGGCACAGGATGTGCTTTTATAAAATCGCAATAGTTGCAGCGCGTTTTGCAGAACGGGATATGGATGTACAATGCGGCCATTTCTGGGTGGAATGATGGTGTGTTTCGATTTCGTAAGGTGCTGAACACAAAAAACGTGCGAAGTTAGCAAAAAAACCGTAATAATGGCCGCCGCTGCGTCATTATGCGGTGGGGGAAGATGTGCAGATAGGTATTCCCGGTTTCCGGTACGGTAAAAAAAGTCGATTTTATACGGTGGAATTAGTACCGCAAGACGGAATTATTCCATATCTTTGCGCCGTTGTTAGTGTGCTAACAATAATTCCGGCGGGAAAGAGTTATATAACCGGATTCGCAGACCGGACCGTTCCGGGTGTCCGGAGGCGCATATAACAGGTGAGAATAGCATAAACACATAATATACAGAAGATTATGGCAAAGAAGATTGATTTGACCAAGTATGGTATCACCGGAACCCCCGAGATACTGTACAATCCGTCGTACGAACGGCTTTTCGAGGAGGAGATGAACCCGGCCCTCACCGGTTACGAACGGGGCCAACTGACCGATACCGGTGCGGTGAATGTGATGACCGGCGAATATACCGGCCGTTCGCCCAAGGACAAGTTCTTTGTGATGGACGACACGACGCGCGATACCATCTGGTGGACCAGCGACGAGTATAAGAACGACAACAAGCCAGTGAGCGAGGAGGCGTGGAAGGAGCTCAAGAAGATTGCCACGAACGAGCTCTCCAACAAGAAGCTCTTCGTGATGGATACTTTCTGCGGCGCCAATGCGAATACCCGCCTCAAGATACGTTTCATCATGGAGGTGGCATGGCAGGCCCACTTCGTGAAGAACATGTTCATCCGTCCGACCGAAGAGGAGCTGGAGAACTACGGCGAACCCGACTTCGTGGTGATGAACGCTTCCAAGGCGAAGGTAACGAACTATAAGGAGCTCGGCCTCAATTCCGAAACGGCCGTCGTCTTCAACCTGACCGAAAAGGTGCAGGTCATCATCAATACGTGGTATGGCGGCGAGATGAAGAAGGGCATGTTCTCCTACATGAACTATCTCCTGCCACTCAAGGGCATCGCTTCGATGCACTGTTCGGCCAACACCGACAAGGAGGGCAAGAATACGGCCATCTTCTTCGGCCTCTCGGGTACGGGCAAGACCACCCTTTCGACCGACCCGAAACGCCTGCTCATCGGCGACGACGAGCACGGCTGGGACGACCAGGGCGTGTTCAACTTCGAGGGCGGCTGCTACGCGAAGGTCATCAACCTCGACAAGGAGAGCGAGCCGGATATCTGGCACGCCATCAAGCGCGATGCGCTGCTTGAGAACGTGACGGTGGACAAGGAGGGGCATATCGACTTCGCCGACAAGAGCGTGACCGAGAATACCCGCGTGTCCTATCCGATATACTTCATCAACAACATCGTGAAGCCCGTATCCAAGGGCCCGGCTGCGGAGCGTGTTATCTTCCTGTCGGCGGATGCGTTCGGTGTGCTGCCTCCCGTTTCGATCCTCACTCCGGAGCAGACGAAATACTACTTCCTCTCCGGTTTTACCGCGAAGCTGGCGGGTACCGAGCGCGGTATCACCGAGCCGACACCGACTTTCTCGGCATGTTTCGGTGCGGCGTTCCTCTCGCTTCACCCTACCAAGTACGGCGAAGAGCTCGTAAAACGCATGGAGAAATCGGGTGCGAAGGCCTACCTCGTGAACACCGGCTGGAATGGTACGGGCAAACGTATCTCCATCAGGGATACACGCGGCATCATCGACGCCATCCTCGACGGCTCGATAGACAAGGCCCCGACCAAGCAGATTCCTTATTTCGACTTTACGGTGCCGACCGCACTCCCGGGCGTAGACCCTGCAATTCTCGACCCGCGCGATACTTATGCCGACGCGGCCGAGTGGAACAGGAGAGCGGAAGACCTTGCCGGCCGGTTCATCAAGAACTTCGAGAAGTTTACCGGCAATGCGGAGGGCAAATCGCTTGTCGCCGCAGGTCCGAAGCTGAAATAAGAGTGTAGTGTTGTCACTCATCGAACGGCGGGGCGGCGTAATGTCGTCCCGCTTTTTTCAAAAGGAGAAGAGATGAAGACGATTCGAAGGTACATGTTTTTCGCTCTCCTTCTGCTGGCGGCAGTCGCCTGCCAGCCGGGAGCAGGGGCGGAACGGGGAGCGGCCGGATTGGATTACGGTCGGGCCGACATGTGGTATCGGGGCGGTACGGCGGCTTCGGCGGAGAATGCGATGTGTTTTACATCGCGACCTGCAATTGGGGACGGACGGATGCCGACGGCACCGTGCATTGGCAGATGGATGTGTACGATACCGTGCAGCGTGCCAATCTGCAGGCGCCGCTCAGACTGGCCGAGCGCGTGTTCGCCGAAGGCAACCGTTTCTACGCGCCTTATTACCGGCAGATTACCATGGAGTCGTGGTTCGAGCCCGATTCGGTTATCGGGGCAAGGTTCGCCGTGGCGATGGAAGATGTACGGGAGGCTTTCCGTTACTATCTGGAGCACGTCAACGGGGGCCGGCCTTTCGTATTGGCGGGACACAGCCAGGGAGCCGGTGCGTGTTGGAGCTGTTGAAGGAGGAGATGAACGACAGTCTTTACGGCCGGTTGGTGGCCGCTTACGTGGTCGGGTACCGGATTACCGACGGAGAGTTGGAGGGAGCGCGGTATGTCGTGCCTGCCGCCGACTCGCTCGATACAGGTGTCGTGATATGTATCAACAGTGTGGCGGATACCTCTGCGCTCTCTCCGCTCTTTCGGGGAAACCGTGCCTGCATCAATCCGATGAACTGGCGGACGGATGCTCTTCCTCCCGGCCGGAGGAGAACCTCGGTACGCTTTTCCTCAATCCGGACGGGACGGTCGCCCGGCAGGTGGAACCCGTGACGGCACGTATCGATACGGCCTCCTGTACGCTCATCGTGGACGGTCTTGTTCCGGAGGAGCATTTCATTCCGGCCATAGCCCCCGTAGCACCGCTGGGAAATTACCATGTGCAGGAACTGAACATCTATTTCGGCAACCTGCGGCACAATGTGGCGCGAAGGGTGCGGGCGTATTATGAAGAAGGCCGTGCGGCACGTTTTCCGACCGCATGCCGGGCTGCCGCAGTCCGGGAATGAAGGGGACTGTTTGAAATGCACAGAGGGGCGGGAAGTTCATCTTCCCGCCCCTCTGTGTAGGTGATTGGTCGGCGTTACTTCCTGAGGAACTTCCGGGGTTTTACCATATTCTCCGGACGCAGGATGTTGTCGAGCTCCTCCTTGCTCATGAGTTTGTGTTCGAGCACGAGGTCGTAGATGCCCTTGCCGCTGTTGAGCGCCTCCTTGGCCAGCATGGTCGAAGTTTCATAGCCGAGGTAGGGATTGAGGCCGTAACGAGCCCGATGCTGTTGTACACCATGTTGCGGCACACTTCCTTGTTGGCCGTGATGCCGGTCACGCACTTCTCGCGCAGTGTGTTCATCGCATTGGCCAGCATTTCGATGCTCTCGAAGAGACAGTGGATGATGATGGGCTCCATGACGTTCAGTTCGAGCTGACCCGCTTCGGCGGCCATCGTGACGGTCAGGTCGTTGCCGATAACGCGGAAAGCCACCTGGTTCACGACTTCCGGAATGACGGGATTCACCTTGCCCGGCATGATGGACGAACCCGGCTGGCGGGGCGGCAGGTTGATTTCGTTCAGACCGCAGCGGGGGCCGGAAGAGAGCAGACGCAGGTCGTTGCATATCTTGGAGAGCTTCACGGCGAGACGTTTCAGCGCCGAGGAGTTCATGACGAATGCACCGGTGTCGTTCGTCGCCTCTATCATGTTCGATGCGACCACCATCGGCAGGCCCGTGATTTCACGCAGATACTTTTCGCAGATGGCCGGATAGTCCGGGTCGGCATTGATACCCGTACCGATTGCGGTGGCACCCATGTTCATCTCATAGAAGAGCTTGTAGTTCTGTTCCAGCCGCTCCATCTCTTCGGAGAGGTTCGCTGCATAGGCTTCGAACTCCTGCCCGAGTGTCATCGGTACGGCGTCCTGCAACTGTGTGCGTCCCATCTTGATGACGTCGGCGAACTCTACGCCCTTGGCACGGAAAGCCTCCACGAGCTGTTTGAGGGAGTCCTCCAGCTTGGCGATGCTGCGGATGAGGCTATCTTCATGGCCGTGGGGTAGGCGTCGTTGGTGGACTGCGACAGATTGACGTGGTTATTGGGGTGGCAGTATTTGTATTCGCCCTTCTTGTGGCCCATCAGTTCGAGGGCGATGTTGGCGATGACCTCGTTGGCGTTCATGTTGGTGGAGGTGCCGGCTCCGCCCTGTACCATGTCCACAACGAACTGGTCGTCGAACTTGCCGTCGCGTACCATGCGGCATGCCTCTACGATGGCGTCGCAGTCTTTTTGTCGAGCAGTCCCAGGTCGCGGTTCGCCAGTGCGGCGGCCTCTTTCACGTCGGCCAGGGCCTTGATGATTTCCGGGAAAAAGCTGAGCCTTACGCGGCTGATATGGAAATTCTCCATACCGCGCATCGTCTGCACGCCGAAGTAATACTCTTCCGGAACCTGCATGTAACCTATCAGGTCGTGTTCTTCTCGTGTTTTGCCCGACAGTTGGCAGTCGTGATATCCATAGTCTGAATGAGGTTAATTTAAAGAACCTATGTCTGGTTTTAATTTGTTTAGCTGTCGGATTGGTAATCCCCCCAATTCTGCAAATGTAGCTATTTTTACGTGTAGTTATCCTTTTTAGCTACAAAAATTTACAAAATGCCCTTGTGAAGTATCATTTTATCACTTCCGGGCCGGATGCCGTACTATTTCGGCGCTTTCTTGTAAAGGTAGAGCGCGATGAAGGCGTAGAATATGTCTGGCAGCCAGACGAGCAGGATGGGGGAGAAGAAGGTGCTGCTTTTGGCGAATTCGGCTGCGAACTTGCAGACGAGGATGTAGGTGAAACAGAGTCCGATACCTACGCCGATGTGCAGGCCCGTCCCGCCCCGCACCTTGCGGGAGGAGAGCGAGACGCGATGACCGTCAGCACGAAGGTAGCCATCGGGTAGGCGAAACGGTTTTGCCGTTCCACCTCGAACATCGAGACCATGTCGGAGCCTTTGGCCTTCTGTTCGACGATGAACCGGTTGAGCTGCCCGATGCTCATGGTCTGGATGATGTCCTCCAGCTTGCCGAGTTCCAGCACATCGAGGTTTATCATGGTGTCGAGCTTCTCCTTTTTTTCGAGTTTCTCCACGTTGTTCTCGTCGAAGCTGCGCGTCAGGTATTTCGCTGCTGTCCAATGCTTCGTGTCGGGATTGAATTTCACGTCCGAGGCTTCGAGCGACGCCACCATGCGGCTGCCTTCGTACTTCTCGATGGCGAGGTAGGAGGCTTTCTCCGTCGTTCCGTTGTAACTGCGGATGTAGGCGAAAGTGCCGGGTAGACCTGACGGTAGATGTGGCGTTCGTAGCGGATATAGGCGTTTTTGGTGAGATGCTGCCGTTCGAACTCCACTCGCCGGGCGTTGGCGTTGGGTATCACCCACAGGTTGAGGCTCAGGGAGAGCATCGTGATGAGCATGGCCGAAAGGAAATAGGGCCACATGAGTCTGCGGAAGCTGACGCCGCTCGAAAGGATGGCGATGATTTCCGTCTGGTACGCCATTTTCGAGGTGAAGAAGATGACGGCGATGAAGGTGAACAGGCCGCTGAACTGGTTGATGAAGTAAGGGATGAAGTTGAGGTAGTAGTCCAGTGCGACAGCTTTGAGCGACGCTTTCGTGGTGATGAAGTCGTCCATCTTCTCCACCGCGTCGAATACTACGACGATGACGATGATGAGTGCGATGGCGAACACATAGGTACCCAGAAACTTCCGGGTGATATACCCGTCGAGTATCTTGAATCCGGGGAATTTTATTCTTTTCCTGTCTGCCATGCCTTTGTCGCAAAAGGTGCTTCCCGACCGGGAAACAAGCCAAAGTTACAACCTCCGTGTCAATTTTACAACCATCCCGCGTTTCCACTCCGCGAAAGTGCCGTCGGCGATGCGCCGCCGTGCCTCGTCCACGAGCCACATGTAGAAGGCGATGTTGTGCAGCGATGCGATTTGCGCCGCCAGCATCTCACCCGAAACGGCCAGGTGACGCAGATAGGCTTTCGAGTAGAGCGTATCCGCGAAGCAGTGTCCCATGGGGTCTATGGGCGAGAAGTCCTCGCGCCACTTCTGGTTGCGGATGTTGATGATGCCCTCCGAAGTGAAGAGCATCCCGTTGCGTCCGTTACGGGTGGGCATCACGCAGTCGAACATGTCCACGCCGCGGTCTATCGCCTCGAGGATGTTCACCGGAGTTCCCACCCCCATCAGATAACGGGGTTTGTCCTGTGGAAGTATGCCGTTCACGATTTCTATCATCTCGTACATCACCGGGGCGGGTTCTCCGACGGCGAGGCCGCCGATGGCATAGCCGTCCGCACCGAACTGCTGCACGAACTCCGCCGCTCCGGCCGCAGGTCGGGATAGGTGCACCCCTGTACGATGGGGAAGAGCGACTGTCTGTGGCCGTATTTCGGCGCAGTGGCGGCATAGCGTTCGAAGCAGCGTTCCAGCCAGCGTTGGGTGAGAAGCAGCGATTTTGCCGCATAGTCGCGCGGCGAGTCGCCGGGGGGGCATTCGTCGAATGCCATCATGATATCGGCTCCGATGGTGCGCTGGGTGTCGATGACGTTTCGGGGGTGAAGAGGTGGCGCGAGCCGTCGATATGGGAGCTGAAACGGCACCCCTCTTCGGTCAGCTTGCGGCACTGCGCGAGCGAAAATACCTGGAAACCGCCGCTGTCGGTCAGCATCGGTTTGTCCCATGTGCAGAAACGGTGGACGCCTCCCGCCGCTTCGATGACCTCCATGCCCGGCCGCAGGTAGAGATGGTAGGTGTTGGCGAGGATGATGCGCGCTCCCGCTTCGGCCAGGTCGCGGTGGAAAACGCCTTTGACGCTCGCGGCCGTGCCGACCGGCATGAAGACGGGAGTCTCGACGGTTCCGTGGTCGGTGGTGAACCGTCCCGCCCGGGCCGCGCTGCCTGCCGCCCTGTGTTCCACTTCAAAAGTCATTGCTGCTTGACGAGGCTTTGGTTTTCGCTCCCAAAGGTAAGCAATTCCGCTCCATTTACAGCATGAAAGCCTCCCGCTTCCCCGATTTCGGAACAGCATTCTTTCGGTCCCACGAATATATCCGTACCTTTGGGGACGGAAAACGGAGAGCGTTCGGTCGATGGAGATAAGGAATCTGTTGGATGCGAAGTCCCGGCGGGAGCTTCGGGCATGGCTATCGGAGAATCATCGGCGGGAGAAGGAGTGCTGGGTGGCGGTCAGGCGGGGTCGGCCGGTCGATGACGGCACATTCTGGTATGTGGATGCCGTGGAGGAGGCGTTGTGTTTCGGCTGGATTGACAGCACGGTGAAAAAGCTCCCGTCGGGAGCGACGGTGCAGCGGCTGTGTCCCCGCCGTCCGGGCAGTGCCTGGTCGGAGCTGAACAAGGAGCGATGCCGGAGGCTGGAGCGGCTGGGGCTGATGACCGATGCGGGGCGTGCCGTATTGCCGGATATGACGCAGGCGGGATTCGTCGCGGACGAGGATATCCTGCGGGCGTTGCGTGCCGACCCGGTCGTCTGGGAACATTTCTGCGGATTGCCCGAACTTTACAGACGGGTAAGGATAGACACCATCCGGATAAAACGGAAGGAACCGGAACTTTTCCGTCGCAGGCTGGAGAAGTTCGTCGAATGTACCCGTGCGGGGATTCTCTACGGCGAATGGAACGACAACGGCAGGCTGTGGAGTCGTTGAGGGGAAACGGCGGCGGGCCCGGTCGAACGCCTGCCCGACCGGGTATTATTTCCGGCTGTGCCTTCGTTTATTCCGGCGATTTTCCGTAAGTTTGTCTTCGGGGAGTATAAATAGCTTGACCATACATGCGAAAACTCGTGATAATACCGACCTATCTCGAAAGGGAGAACGTGTCGGCCATGATTGACAAGGTTTTTTCGTTGCCGGAGGCGTTCGACCTGCTCGTCATCGACGATGCCTCGCCCGACGGGACGGCCGATATCGTGCGCGGCAGACAGGCGGAGTTTCCCGGCAGGCTCTTTCTGTTGGAGCGTTCCGGCAAACTCGGCCTGGGTACCGCCTACCTGACGGGCTTCCGATGGGCGCTTGCCGAAGGGTACGACTACGTGTTTGAGATGGACTGCGACTTTTCGCACAATCCGGACGACCTGCTGCGCCTTTACCGTGCCGCTCTCGGCGGGGCGGACGTCGTGGTGGGTTCGCGTTACATACAGGGGGTGAACGTGGTGAACTGGCCCATGTCGCGGTTGCTGATGTCCTACTGTGCCTCGTCGTATGTGCGTACCGTGACGGGAATGCCCGTCCGCGACGCAACGGCCGGATTCGTCTGCTATTCCCGCGAGGTGCTGGAAGCCATCGACCTCGATGCGGTACGGATGAAAGGCTACGGTTTCCAGATAGAGATGAAATATACGGCATGGCGTCTCGGTTTCAGTATCCGGGAGGTTCCATCATCTTCATGGACCGCACGGCCGGGGTGTCGAAGATGAGCAGCGGCATCTTCGGAGAAGCGTTCTGGGGGGTGATAAAGCTGCGTTTCCGTAAGATACGACCAGCCGTCCGACCCTGATGCGTCTGCGGTAAAAAACGCGGCGGATGAAATATACGGCCCCTGTTGCCGTTATCCTGTAAAAAGAGGGGCGTTCTTACGGAGCTTCGCGTCCGTGAGCGTGCCGACAGGGGTTCTGTTTAATCTTTTTTGTCATGACTGACCTCGCGGAAGCATATCTCGCCTACATAGAGCGCGTCAGGCGCTATTCGCCCAATACGGTGAAGAGCTACCGCCGCGACATCGGGATGCTGCTCGATTTTCTCGGGACGGAGGAGGGAACGTTCGACCCGTCGCTGCTGACTGCGACGATATTCGGGAGTGGATAATGGCGCTTTCGGAAAGCGGGCTGAAGCCGTCGAGTATCAACCGGATGCTCTCCGCCTGCAGCTCTTTCTTCAAATACCTGCTGCGGGAGGGGATTGTCGCGGGGAATCCCTTTGCGAAAGTCTCGTCGCTCAAGACGCCTGCCCTGCTCCCGTCGTTTATACCGGAGGGGCGGATGGCGGCGCTTGTCGGCGAATTGTCGGCCGAGATGGAGGAGGCGACGGATTTCCGCAGTATGCGCGACGCATTGGTGGTACTCTTTTTGTACGCTACGGGGATAAGGCTGGCGGAGCTGATTGCGATAGACCGGACCGATTTCGGTCCGGAGTTCCGTGAACTGCATGTGACGGGGAAGGGCGACCGGGAAAGGATGGTGCCCGTCGTCCCGGAACTGAGGCGGCGGTTGCTCGAATATATGGCAGCGATAAAACGGGACGATATTTGCAAATCCGGAGAAAAAGCGTTATTTTTAACAGAGCAAGGGAGGCGGATTTCGAGAACGGAGGTTTACCGTATCGTGCGCGGGGAGCTGACGGCGCTCGGAGTACAAGGTAAGCGGAGTCCGCACGTCCTGCGGCACACGTTCGCTACCCACCTGATGAACGGTGGGGCGGATTTGCGGGAGATACAGGAGTTGTTGGGGCACGGTTCCCTGAATGCCACGCAGGTCTATACCCACAACAGCATTGCGCAGTTGAAAGAGGTTTATGCCGGCGCACACCCCCGCGGGAACCGCAAGTGATGCCGTCTCTGCAGGAGAGAACCGGTCGGGCCGGAAGCCTGTGCCGAAAAGATAAACGGCGCCTTCGGGTGCTTTAAAGTTAGGAGGATTAGTTATGAACGTACAGATTCAGGCAGTTAAATTCGATGCCGACAGGAAGCTCATCGAATTCGTAGAGGCAAAAATGGCTAAACTCGACCGTTTCATAGAGCGTGCGACAGGGGCCGATGTCATCCTCAAACTCGACAAGGACAACGAGAAAGGTAACAAGGTGGCCATTATCCGGATAGAGGTTCCCGGTGACGACCTGGTGGCGGAAGCCCGCAGCAAAAGTTTCGAGGAGTCGGTGGACAATGCCATAGATGCGCTGAAGAAGCAGATAGAGAAACACAAGGAACGTTACGCCAAATAATCTCCTGACAGCCACGCAGGCATGGGCCGTTCCCTGACCGGGGCGGCTCTTTTTATCGGTCCGGACGCTGGCGGCCGTCTGCCCCGGCGGGCCGGAGCACAATAAAACGGGAAAGCGCCCCGCTTTTAAGTAAAATTTGATAAATTTGCGGAAAGAGGTTTTTTCGGCGGAGTATGCAACAAAGAGGTTGTTTCCGGCGTCTTAGGGATAAAGCAGAGAAAAATGAAGAACGAATATCGTATATCAGGCATGGGCATGAGAAAGTTCGTATTGACGCTGGCAGCACTGCCCGCAGTGCTGCTGGCCGGGTGCAAGCAAGAGAGCAATTACAACAATATCACGCTGGACAAGTATGCGCTCGAAATGCGTACGGGCGATACGCAGATTGTCTATGTGGAGACAGGCGACCCCGATAATGTGGCGTGGCGCAGCGACAACGAATTCGTTGCCACCGTGGAGAGGGGACGCATATCGGGTCTGCGAATCGGCCAGACGCGCATCACGGCCAACAACGCATCGGTTTCCGTGACAGTCCGGGGGCGTTCCGACCTGTACGACGAACCGATGGAAGACCTGAGCTGGAACATGACCCGGGAACAGGTGGTCAATCGTCTCGGTTTGCCGGACAAGATGGAGAACAACGTATTGACGTACGACCTCGTCTCTTCGGTGAATTCGTTCAAATCGTATGAATTCGACTCCAATAACCGGCTGGTCGCTGCCAACATTACCGTCGGCAAGGACAAGACGGCACAGCTCGACGACTTTCTGAATGAGAGGTACCTGTTGCTTAATGGCAGCGAACAGGGGGATAAGAACTATATCAACAACCTGACGTACTCCACTTCGACGATGACGGTCGGCCGGACAGGATACGACGATGATTATTGGCTTGTATCCTATCGGCAGATAAAGTGAGCCGTTTTCGCAGACCGACGGCGGGCATCACTTTCTCCGTTTGCCGAATCGCAGCCCCTTGCGTCCCTGGCCGCTTTTGGCCGAAAGCTCGTCCATCCGTTCCTCCTTTATCTCCTGCGGTGTCATCAGTTGAATTCGTGATAGTATATCTTTATGAGCAGCAGGAAGATGGATATGAGCAGCGGGCCGAATATGATACCCCAGAAACCGAACAGGGGAATCCCCATGAAGACGCCGAATATGACTATCAGCGGATGCGTGTCGGTCATCTTCTTATTAAGGAATATCCTGATGAGGTTATCTACGTTGGCGATGACCAGCATGCCGCAGAGCATCAGTAGAATACCTTGCCACAGATGTCCCTGCATGATGATGGAGATACCCAGCGGCACGCTGACGATGATGGAGCCGACGACCGGTATCAATCCGGCGATGGCGGTAAGGAAGGCCCAAAAGGCGATATGCTGGATTCCGAAGAGCCAGTAAATTAGGGCGGCGGTCAATCCTTGGCCGAGCATGATGATGGGGATGCCGACTGCGTTGCTGTAGATGATATCGGATACCTCTTTCGTCACCACTGCACGGCTGTCGCCCTTGAACGGATTGTAGCGGCCGAGGCGGCGCTCCAGCGTCCGGGCGTTGGCCAGCATGAAGTAGAGGATGATGATGGTGAACAGGATGTTGATGACGAAGCTGTACGTGGTGTTGATGATGGAACCCGCCGCTTTCGTCAGGTAGGCCGACGAGTCGGATAGGTAGGAGGCCGGGATGAGGTTGAACGGCAGTTCCCGGTTTATCTTCTCCACCACGTTGTCGAGCCCGGAGAGCAGGCTTTTGAAGTCGATGTTGATGATTTCGGCGGATACGACCCGGAATACGCCGAAAAGCAGTCCCGCGAGTACGAGCAGTGCGAGAAACACGAGCAGCAGCGAGGCGAGCCATGGACGCCATCGGTACCGGTCGATGAGCCGGTATTGCAGAGGACGGAACACGATGTAGAGCGTAATGGCCCCGAGGAAGGAACCTATTATGAAGGAGAGCTCCCTGAGCATGACTACTCCCATCAGTATCAGTACCGACAGGAAGAGGAGCTGCCGGAAAAACAGGTTGTTCTTGCGGATGGTGTCGTCGAGTTCTGCCATAAGCGGAAATTTTGCGTGTGAGACCTTGCGTAAAATATTGCGGTGCCGCATGATGGGTGTCCTGCAACCTTCCGTGCGACAGGGATGTACGAACAAAAACCAATCCAAAAACGGATTCTTTTGCGGCAGGAACTTTTTTATTTTTTGCTTTTTATAAAAATAGGATATATTTGCACCTCGATTGAAGGCGGGATGTAGTTCAGTCCGGTTAGAATGTTGGTCTGGGGGACCAAAGGTCGCTGGTTCGAGTCCAGTCATCCCGACGGAGCCGCGCAGGCTGTCGTAAGACAACCTGCGCGGCTTGTTGTTTGCTTGCTGCCGGGTTTCCGTCGCCATAAGGCGGGGAAGAGAGGCCGGTATAGTCGTATGACATCAAGGGGGAGGCCGAAACCTCTCCCCATGCGTTTGTGGCGGGCGTCTTCTATTTGTTGCGGCGGCGCGACTTGTCGTTCTTGACGTCGCGGTATTCGAGACCCTCGTTGTAGATGTGCATCGCCTGCATGCTCATGCCCATGCTGGAGTATCCTCCGTCGTGGTAGAGGTTCTGCATGGTGACTTTCCGCGTGAGGTCGGAGAAGAGCGTAATGATGTAGTCGGCGCACTCCGCCGCGGTGGCGTTGCCCAGCGGCGACATGCGTTCGGCGAAATCCATCAGGTTTTCGAGACCCATCACTCCGCTGCCGGCGGTCGTGGGAGTGGGTGACTGCGAGACCGTGTTGATACGGATGTTCTTTTCCCGGCCGTAGATATAGCCGAAGCTGCGGGCGATGGATTCGAGCATCGCTTTGGCGTCGGCCATGTCGTTGTAGCCGTACAGCGTGCGCTGGGCGGCTATGTAGGTCAGCGCCACGACCGAACCCCACTCCTCGATGGCGTCGAACTTGCGGCACGTCTGTATCACCTTGTGGAACGAGATGGCCGAAATATCCACCGTCTTGTGGTAGTAGTCGTAATCGAGGTCGTCGTAAGTCCGTCCTTTGCGTACGTTGGGCGACATGCCTATCGAGTGCAGGACGAAATCGAATTTTCCACCGAGGTGTTCCATCCCTTTCGTCACGAGGTTTTCGAGGTCTTCGACGCTGGTGGCGTCGGCGGGTATCACGACGGCTCCGCACCGCTGGGCGAGTTCGTCGATGTTGCCCATGCGGATGGAGACCGGAGTATTGGTCAGTACCAGCTCCGCGCCCTCTTCGCGGGCGCGTTCGGCTACCTTCCATGCGATGGATTTGTCGTTGAGGGCACCGAATATCAGGCCGCGTTTTCCTTTCAGCAGATTGTAAGGCATAAGTTTCCGTATTGATTGAATGTACGCAAAGATACGAACTTCCTTCCGATTTGCGGCAATGGAAGCGGTCGGCTGCAGGGGAACGGGTGGCCGTGTCTGCAATCGTTTATACGTATGTACGGTTTTTTGAATATCTTTGCACTCTCCCAACGACGGGAGCTGCTAAAAGATTGGAATATGAAACAGTTTATCCATATCGCCGCCTTTGCCGCGGCTATCGTCTTCTCCGGCTGCGAGCCTGTGGATTTGACCGACCACGGTCGGGCCCCCGAGAGCATAGGACCTGTTACCGTAAACCGCGAACGTATCGGTACGGGCCAGCCCTTCACGGCGACGTGCGTGATTCCCGCCGACGGACATAACATCTCTTCGGCGGAGTACAACTGGAGTATCCGTCCTGTTGCTGCGCAGGCAGCTGCTGCGGACGTTACCCGGACTTCGCCCGTGCCGCCCCATGTGGAGGAGAAGCAGTTTACCGCTCCTTTGACGGCCGGCAGTTATGTGATAGGCTGCACCGCACGATACATATTCGGTGCGCCCGATGCCGAAGGCAATGTTTACAAGGATGTCACGGCCGAGGCCCGTATCGAGGTCGTACCCTGCGATGTGCTCCGCTCCTTCTGGGGCGACAGCATGCAGGAGACGGAGCTCAACTATCCGGGACTGACGGCGCAGGGCGAAGATGCGTTGGTCGGTATGGTATATGACCCCCTGCAGTCCGGTCAGCCGAATATCGTGACGGGCTTCCAGTTCACTGACGGCAGGCTTGGCAGGATACTGCAGACGGAAGGGGCGGATGTTTCGCGCGGCAGCGGTTTCTATATGCACTACCTGCTGCTGCATCATCATATCACGACGTGGGACTCGCTGATGCTTGCCTGCGACAGCGCCGTGATTGCGTGGACGGACGGTACGGAAGAGACGCCCGATATGGAGAATGACAACAAGGACAGGGAGAAGCAGGCGCGTATAGATGCCGGATTTGCCGCCGGCGAAGTGACGATAAGGTCCGTGTTCCACAGCGACAGCTATACGTTGACGCTCAATGTACTCAAAGCCGGCGAGCAGGTGGTGTACGACCGTACCTATACCCTCGGCGGGCGCAGTGACGTTTCGGCTGTCACAAATGTATATACGATGCGGGGACCAGTGAGGTCCCCGCATCGTTCGCATATGGCTGTACTGTCAGAAATACTCCTGTCGGAATATGTACTCTTCCCGGAGAGTCTCGAACTGTTCCGGTGCCGCTTTGAGCGTCCGTGATTGGCCGTCGATGTCGAAATAGTCTGTGATGGTCGCACGCATCTCCGCCCAGCTTATCGGTCTGCGTCCGACCTGCGTCACGCCGGTCGGGTACCATCCTTCCGGCGGGAGGCCGAAGTGTTTGGCCGCAGCGGCCACGACGGCCGCCGAAGCGTTGGCCTTGCCCTGTTCGGAGTAGCCTGCGATGTGCGGTGTGGCCGACAGGGCCGCATCCAGCAACCGGCGGTCGATGGCCGGTTCGTTCTCCCACGTATCGATGCGGCACGCGCACCGGTCGCTTGCCATGCGCGTTTCAATTGCTCTTCGTCCACGACGCCGCCGCGGGAAGAGTTGAAGAGTGTCGCTCCCGGCTTGAGGCGGAGAAAAAAACGTTCGCCGGCCAGATGCACCGTAGGATGGGGGCCTTCGGCGTGCAGCGGGACATGGAACGTAACGATGTCGGAATGCGCGGCCAGTTCGTCGAGCGGTACGTAACCATCGGCGGGACCCAGCTTCTCGGCCGTTTCGCGCGGCGGGTCCGAGCGGAGTACCCGGAATCCCCATGCGGAGCATACCGTTCCACGAGCGAACCGACGTGGCCGATGCCGACGATGCCGAGCGTCAAACCGGCGGGAGATGCCTCGCCGACCGTGCGGGCGAGTGCGGCCGCTACCCATTGGAGTACCCCGCCGGCGTTGCAGCCCGGAGCGGAGACGACCTTTATCCCGTGGGCGGCGCACCATGGCAGGTCGATGTGGTCGGTACCTATCGTTGCGGTGGCGACCATACGGACGGAGGAACCGGCCAGCAGTGCCGCATCGCAGCGGTTCGTGTGCGAACCAGAAGCGCGTCCGCCTCCTTGACCTCTTTGGCCGTGATGGCCTTGCCCGGCAGGTAGGTTATGTCGGCGTAGGGTTCGAATACGCCGCGGATATAAGGTATTTTGTCGTCGGCTACTATTTTCATCGTATTTCTATGGGCGTTTGCGTATTTTCCCGAGAGGCGCCGGGGAGGTTCGGAGTGAATGGTTTCAGATAACGAACTCGATTTCCCGGAACAGGAAGCCGCGCTCTTTCCCGTCGATGGTTACCGTCAGCGACCGTCGGGTCCTGCGCCGCATATCGTGCCGATGACTTCGCCCTCTTCGGGCAGGAAGAAGCGCGACGGCTTTCCGCGGCGGTAGAGCAGGGTGTTGTAGTCGTCGCTTATCCGGTCGGCCCGTCCTTCCTCCAGCATACCGTAGCGCATCGAAAGGTGGCCGTACAGTTTGGCGAAGACCTCCATGACGTCGTGCCGTATTCCCGTCTCCGTGCGTATGGAGCAGGGGTTGGCTATCCATGCGGGAAAACGTTCCTGATTGACGTTGAGTCCGATGCCCGCTACCGTACGTGCGAGTCTGTGCCGTCGAGGTTGTGCTCCAGCAGCATGCCGCATATTTTCCGGTCGTTGACGTATATGTCGTTGGTCCACTTGATGGCTGCACCGATGCCGTACTCCTGTAAGGTATCGGTTACGGCGAGCGCGATGGCTTCCGAGAGCAGGAACTGCTCTCCCGCAGCGAGGAAGGTCGGTTCGAGAACGATGCTGAACGTGAGGTTCTCGCCCGGCACGCTCTCCACCGGTGTCCGCGCTGTCCCCGCCCGGCAGTCTGGCGTATGGCCACTACCGTGTCTCCGTGGGCATAGCGGCTGCGGTCGGCGGCCTCCGTATTGGTCGAACCGCACGTTTCCAATACCGTCGTCTCTCCCCGAAGCATCTTATTTGCGGAAAGGCTTGTCGTTGTACCGGAGGAACGCATAACTGACCGCTACCGTTCCCCGCATGTGCAGCATCTTGTATTCGAGATAGTTGCTGCCGCGACGGAAGATATCCTTGAATCCCATCGAGAAACGGGCGGTCATCTTGACGCGAGGGACGATTTGCCATTCGTATCCCAGCAGCATGCCTGCATCCCATTTCCCGAGGTAGTCGTTGAAAACGGGCATCGCGTCCGGCGGTACGGGGCTGTCGGGCGTCACCATGATGGGCGGTTTCGACGGGTCGTTCGGATTCTCCACGAGTCCTTTGAGGGGGGTGGTATTGAACTGGCTCTTCAGTATGTAGCTGTAGTAGGCGCCGAGGTATATCCGGCTGCGTCCGCCGCCGAAGCTGTATCCGACGTAGACCGGTATTTCGAACATGGAGAAGTTCATGACCACGTTGGCCGTTCCACGGAACCGCGTGATGAAATCCTCGCCGTCGGGATTGGGCATCCTGAACTGCTGTCCGGATACCCAGGCTTCGGCGTCGATGCCGACCTGTTTGTAGGTAAGTTCTGCCGTAAGCGACAGCCGGTAGGGCATGTGGGCGGTAAAGGAGAGGCCCAGCGAGGGACTCAGCTTCGGGACTGCGCTCATCTTCATGGCCCCGCCCCGCATGTGGGCGGGGGGCCAGGGGCGGCGGCACCCAAGTCTACGCCGACGTGTACGCCGAAGGCGTATTTCGGCTGTTCGGTGCGGCGTTTCTCTGCCGTGCGCTCTTCGGTCGGGACGGGCTTGGAGTGAAGGACCGTTTGGTGCCATGCCTTTTCCCGTTCCTGTGCCGGGGCGGTCCCTCTTCTTCGGCCGTCGAGGAAAGGGCGGTGTTTGCAGCGGGACATGTCCGTACGATGTCCGCGGGCTCCGGCGCCTGGCCGTAGGCGCTGGAGGTGCCGGCCGCAGCGGCCAGCAGCAGCGCGGCATATAGCGTGAGGTGTTTACTCTTCATAGATTAACCGGATGTTATCGATTTTCAGTATGGACCTACGGCACCTTTGTAGGAGTCGCCTTTGGACGAGGAGGAGAAAGTGACCGTCAGGTGGGTGTATGCAGGGTAGGCGCCGTCGTATTCCAGCGGGACGAACACTGTCTGCCAGGTGTTGTCGGGCACGACGAGGTCGGCCGTATCGCCGTTGTCGAGCGTGCCTGCCTGGGTGGCTACGATGGAGTGGCCGCGCGCTACCCGGTCGGCGTTGTTCTTGGAGTGCCACGTCCCGTCGGGATTCGCGCCGTGATATTCGAGTTCCTGGGAGAGGTCGCGCTGCCGGATGAGTTCGATGGCCAGCGAACCGGAGTCGCTCGAAGGTCCGTTGCCCGGGTGGTAGAGGATATCCACCTGCATCCCTTTGATGGCTGGTTGGAGGAGAAGGGGATACCGTAAACATCATGACGGCCGGGTCGTTCATGTTCCCCATGGGTTGGAGTCGTCGAACCAGCGAGGAAGAGCGAACCGGCGGCGAGTTTGCCGATGATGGTATTCTTGGTCTCCATCTGTACTGCCTTGCCCTGTCCCGGTGCCCCTTCCGTCTGGGTGGTGCCTTCGACTACCACGGGAGAGGTCATGTTGCGGATGCCAGTAGGGACTGCCCTTGATGCCTTTCGGGAGGGGTGTCTGCAGGTTGGCCCAGCGTTCGAAGTCGGCGTTCTGGAGCTGGGGCATGTAGGTGGTGCGCAGCGTCCATTCGCGTGTCTCGCCGTTCTGTGCGGTTACGGTGAACGGTTTGTCCTCCACCCGGGCGAATTCGACTGCGCCGGCACCGTACTGGTCGGTGATGGTGCTCGTGGCCTTGTAGGAGAGCCCCATGCGTATGTTCATCGTCACGGGGAACCGTCCCGTTTGCAGAAAATTCACGGTCACCACCGCATTGTCGGTATCGATGCCGACGAGTTCCGCGCTGAATCCGCTCTCGGAGAAGGAGACGATGCGGAAGGAGGTTACGTCGGTTCCCGTCTCTTTCAACGGCGGGCGGAGCCGGAATGTCCACATTTCGCTGTTCTTTCCGCTTTCGGAGACGACCTCCACCTCATTCACCGCTTCCGGCGAATCGAATACCAGCGGGTCGCGGCCGCCGTTTTGCGTGGCGATGCGTGCGTAGTCCGAAAGCTGGTAGTCGACAGCCACCGAGAGCGGATAGCCGTTGTCGTCCTTGGTGAGATTCAGCGTGATGGTGCGGTTATCGTAGTCTATTGTCAGGGGTTCCGCTTCGAGTTCCACGGTGTAGGGACGTACCTCTTTAAGCGTTACTCCGTAGAGTTCGCATTCGTCGGAAGCCTCCGGTTCGCCGTCGCTCCAGTCGCGGATGATGATTTTCCATTCATAGACCGTGCCGTCCGAAGCCTTCACCCCGAAAGTTTTCGGGTTTTTCCAGGAGTCGGTGCCCGTCCAGTCGAAGTTGCTCACGTTGACCAGCGATGCTCCGTTGCTTATCCTGATGTCCACTGTCAGGCTCAGTTCCCACGGGTCCAACGAGGCGTATTTCGGTTTGTGTATCTCCACCGCCCGCAGTAGATGCACCGGTTCACGGGGTCTATGTCGGCCGTCCGGTCGGCATCCATCACGATGGCCGGTACTTTGGGGTCGGAAAGCGAATTTTCCCGTACCTCGGAGGCCGTGTATTCATAGGAGAAGTCGAGAACCGTGGCCACGGGGGAGTTGTACTCTTCGAGGGCCACTATCCAGCGCCGTGCGATGCCGTCCACCGTATCCAGCAGCCAGAAGGTATGCTCGCTCCCGATGTCGGGGAATGACATGTCGCTTACATCGCCGACGAGCGATACGCCGTCGGGAAGGGGTATCGCCATGTCGATGCTGATGGGGAACGGCGTGCCGGAGGAGGTGTTGATATAGAGTTTGAGCGTATCGGCGGTCGGTGTGTCTGCCTCTGCGGGGCGGCCGTGCCGGATGGTCGCTTTTTGCAGGGCGTTTCCTCCCTTGCCGGAGAGCGCTGCCGTTTTGGCCGGTTCGGAAGTTGCGGCGGTTCCGGTACCTGCGACGCCGGTGGATGCGGAGAAGCGGTGCTCCTCGATAGAGAAACCTTTACTGCCCGGTTCGGCGGAGAATCCCGCCAGGTTGGTGAGCGCGAGGGCGGCTTCGTCCACCTCGGCGCTGTTGGCATTGACGACCGGGAGGACGGCCAGACCGAACGTCCACCGTTTTTCCGTACCGTCGCGGGCCACCACCGTGAAGCTGTGCCGCTCGTCCGCCGAACCGAATTCGTACGGCGTAGTGCCGTTGCCTTCGAGTGTGGCTCCGTCGCTGAGGCTGAATTCGGGGGTGAGCGTCAGCGGGAACTGCGGTGCGACGATGTTGGCCAGCACCATATTCCCCTCTTCGGGTACATCGCTGTCAGTGACCGTCAGCAGGTCGGCCACGATGCTTCCCTCGGGCACTTCTGCGAAGGTTACCTGCGGGAATATCTCCGCGTCGCTGCTGGTGGCGGTATAGTCGATTTTGAACGTGTATTCCCGCGGCATCCCGCTGAGCGCCTGTACGTAGAATTTGGGCTCTTGGAAGATGTAATTTCCGTTTTCGTCGAGGACGGGTTCGTTTCCGCTCTCGCCCCCGCGTTCGAGGTCTATCTCTATCCAGTCGTTGAAATCGAGCCCCGTAACGCGGTCTATCGGATTCTCGAAGTGCGGCTGCCCCTTGAAATAGAGCGGAAAGTTGTGAATGCCGTGCAGCACCGGGATGCGGATGGTGTTGCCGGCCATGACCGGTTCGCCTATCACGATTTCGCCGTCGGTACCTTTGTGTTCCGTTATTTCGAACGAGAAGACGGCATTGTAGTCGTTCAGCCCGTCGATGTCGCTGCATGCGGCCAGCAGCAGCGCGAGAAATAATACCGGAAAGAATTTGAAGTTTTTCATGAATCGCGTCTGTACGTTATAACTGTTGCATTGTCACCGCCGGACAGGCGGCGCCGGACTATACCGGTACGTCGAAATCGCGCAGGGCGTCGTTGAGCGATGTTTTCGTGTCCGTGCTCTCCTTGCGCTGTCCGATGATGAGGGCGCACGGTACGCCGTACTCCCCGGCGGCGAACTTTTTGGGATAGCTGCCCGGTATGACCACCGACCGCGGCGGAACGTAGCCTTGTAGGTGACGGGTTCCGGCTGCGATACGTCGATTATCTTGGTGGATGCCGTTATCACGGTACCGGCTCCGATGACCGCCTCCCGTGCGATGCGGGCCCCTCCACGATGATGCAGCGCGAACCGATGAAGCAGTGGTCTTCGACGATGACGGGAGCGGCCTGTACCGGTTCGAGCACTCCGCCGATGCCTACTCCTCCGCTGAGGTGCACCTCCTTGCCTATCTGGGCGCAGGAGCCGACCGTGGCCCAGGTATCTATCATCGTGCCTTCGTCCACGTAGGCGCCTATATTGACGTAAGAGGGCATCATCACTACGCCCCGTGCCAGATAGGAGCCGTAGCGCGCCACAGCCGGGGGTACGACGCGTACGCCGAGTTCCCGGTAGTTGCGCTTGAGGTCCATCTTGTCGTTGTATTCCATTTCGCCTGCGTTGGTCTGGCGCAGTTCCCGTGTCGGGAAGTAGAGTATCACGGCCTTCTTTACCCAGTCGTTCACCTTCCAGCCTCCTTCCCCGTCCGGTTCGGCGGTACGCAGTTCGCCCTTGTCGAGCAGTTCGACCACTTCGTTCACCGCAGCCTGCGTTTCGAGGTTCCGAAGGAGCGTATGGTCTTCCCATACCTTCTCTATCAGCCCCTTCAGCTCTTCATGGCCTAAGTTTTCCATAATCATATCTTCTTTGAGATAAAACGATATTCGGGTGTAAACAGGTGTAAAATTAGCCATTTTTCCGTCCCGCAACCATTTTCTCGTAAAGAAGGGCCGAATCGGGGAGCAAGTCCCGATAAGTTTTGTATTTTGTTTGCCGTACCGGTTCCTTTCGGAAGCATTTCATGAACTTAAAAAGATAACCGATGAAGAGAATCCCGTTTTATGTCGCGCTGGCGGTGCTGTGCCTCGCAATGACAGACTGTACCTCTAAGAAAAAGATGGAGATTAAGATGAAACCCTATCCGCAGACGGCGAAGGTCGATGTCTCGGATAACTACCACGGCACGGTGGTGGCCGACCCTTACCGGTGGCTGGAGACGACAATTCCGCCGAAACGGCGGCATGGGTTGCTGCCGAGAACGAGGTGACGTTCGATTACCTTTCGCAGATACCCTACCGTCCGGCCATAGACGAACGCCTCACGGAGCTGTGGAACTACGAGAAGATAGGGGCGCCGACCAAGGTGGGCGACCGCTATTTCTATTTCCGCAACGACGGACTGCAGAACCAGAGCGTCCTCTACATGCTTGACAGCCTCGATGACCCGCAGCCCGAGGTCTTTCTCGACCCCAATGCCCTGTCGGCCGACGGGACCGCCGCCCTCAACAGCGTTGCTTTTTCGGAAGACGGGAAATATATGGCCTACGGTATCGCCAGGTCGGGTTCCGACTGGGTGGAGATATTTGTCAAGGAGGTCCCCACGGGCCGGGTGCTCGACGATGTCATCCGCTGGGTGAAGTTCTCCGGTGCGAACTGGTCGGCCGATTCCAAGGGGTTCTATTACCGCGGTTACGAGGAGCCGGCGAAAGGTTCCGAGCTTTCGGGCCAGAACCAGTTCCAGAAGGTTTACTACCACAGGCTGGGTACGCCGCAGTCCGAAGACGAAATCATCTATGCCGACCCGCTTCACCCGCTCCGCTATTACGACGGTTTCGATGACGGCGATACGGGCAAATACCTCTTCGTAAGCGTTTCGGAAGGAACGTCCGGTACGCAGCTGATGTACAAGCGCACAGGTGTGCGCGAGCCGTTCCGTGTCATCCTCAAAGGGTTCGACCACGAATATGCCGTGGCCAAGGTCAGGGACAACATGCTCTACCTCTACACCAACGAAGGGGCGCCCAACTACCATCTGCTCCGGCTGGATGTCCGCTTTATGCCTTCGCCTGCCGAGAAGATACTGCCCGAGGATCCGAACATGCTGCTGCAGTCGGTGCATTTCGTGGGCGACTACATCTTCGCCATCTACATGAAAGATGCCTCCAGCCGCGTTTACCAATATACGCTCGACGGCGACCTGGTGCGTGAGGTCGCCCTCCCCGGTATCGGTACCGTAGCCGGTTTCGACGGGAAGGACGATGCGACCGAGACGTTCTATACCTTCTCCACCTTCACCGCGCCGCCCGCCGTGTACCGCTACGACCTGGCTACCGGAGAGTCCACGCTCTTCGCCCGGCCGGAAGTGAAGTTCAATCCGGACGACTTCGTGACCGAACAGGTCTTCTTCGCCAGCAAGGACGGCACACAGGTGCCCATGTTCCTCTCCTATCACAAGGGGTTGAAGAAGAACGGCAAGAATCCCGTGTACCTCTACGGTTACGGCGGTTTCAACGCCCCGCTGACGCCCGGATTCAGCCCCACGAACATTGCCATGATGGAGCAGGGTGCCATCTATGCCTCGGTCAATCTGCGCGGCGGCAACGAGTACGGCGAGGAGTGGCACAAGGCGGGCATGCTTGCCAACAAGCAGAACGTCTTCGATGACTTCATCGCGGCGGGCGAGTATCTCGTCAGGAACAAATATACCTCCAGCAGGAAACTCGCCATATCGGGCGGCTCCAACGGCGGACTCCTTGTGGGCGCCTGCATGACGCAGCGTCCCGACCTCTTCGCCGTGGCCTTCCCGCAGGTGGGCGTGCTCGACATGCTCCGTTACCACTCTTCACCGTAGGTTGGGGATGGGTGGTCGAATACGGTTCGAGCGACGACCCCGAACAGTTCGAGTACATTTACAAATACTCCCCGCTTCACAACATCAAGGAGGGGGTATGTTATCCGGCGACGATGATAACCACCGGTGACCACGACGACCGTGTGGTACCGGCCCACTCGTTCAAGTTCGCGGCTACGCTCCAGCAGGCGCAGGGGTGCGACAAGCCGGTGCTTATCCGCATCGACACCAATGCCGGCCACGGTGCCGGGAAGCCGACCGCCAAACGCATCGCCGAGGCGGCCGATATCCTGTCGTTCTTCTTCTGGAATACCGACACCGACTATCGGCCGGTAGCCGAATAGCGGCGGACGTTCCGCAGCAGGACTGCGGCGATATATCCGAACGTATCTCTAAGTCTTCCGCCCGGCGGGGGACTTAGATTTCGTTAGGACGCGGGGAAGCGTGCGGCCGGTATGCCGTACGTGCCTTTCGTCCGACTTGGGAAAAGACCCTACATAGAGAAAATAATATGGACAATATGAAAGTGTATAAATTCGGCGGCGCGTCGGTAAAAGATGCCGCCGGAGTACGCAACATCGCCTCGATAGTGGGTGCCGAAAAAGGGAGGCTCTTCGTCATCGTCTCCGCCATGGGAAAGACGACGAACGCGCTCGAGGGGTTGCTCGATACGTTTTACGACGGGAAGACCGCCCTGGCGTTGGAGCGCCTGCAGAATATAGTCGATTTTCACAACCGGATAATCGCGGAGCTCTGGGGCAGGCCGTTCCTGCCCGACCGGGTGGCCCGTTTCTATATGGAACTCGAGGAGACGGTGGCTTCTTCCAATCCTGCCGTGCGTGAATACGAGGTGTGGTACGACCGTATCGTGGGATACGGGGAGCTCATCTCTACTTCCATCGTGTCGGAATACCTCGCTGCGGTCGGTATCGCCAACACGTGGGTGGACATGCGGGAGTGTTTCGTGACGACGGCGCGCCACAAGGATGCGAATGTGGATTTGGAACGGTCGGCCGAGCGGCTCGTTCCACTCGTGGAGGCTGCCGATTCGCGCGTCTATGTCGGCCAGGGATTCATCGGGGCTACTGAGGACGGAGCGCCTACCACGATAGGGCGCGAGGGTTCGGACTATTCGGCCGCGGCGGCGGGATATATTCTCGGTGCGGAGAGCGTGACTATCTGGAAGGATGTGGAGGGTATTCTGAACGGCGACCCGAAGCGGTTCGACGATGTCCGCCATATTCCGGAGATGAACTACCTCGATGCCATCGAACTCGCTTACAGTGGGGCGCAGGTAATCCATCCCAAGACCATCAAACCGCTCCAGAACAGGAATATTCCTCTCCATGTGCGCTGTTTCCTCGACCCTGCGTTGCCGGGCAGCGTCATCCGCGCCGGCGTGCAGAAGAACCGCGAGATACCCATCCTCATCGTCAAGCCCTCGCAGGTGCTGCTGACCGTCCGGGCCAACGACTTCTCCTTCATTCTGGAGGAGCGCTTCGCACAGATATTCGCCCTGCTCGACGAGTATATGGTGAAGGTGAACCTCATCCAAAGTTCCGCCGTGAACCTCGACCTTTGCATGGACCGCACGCGGCATCTGGAGGAGCTCACCGAGCGGCTCCGGCAGGAGGGGTACTATACGCGCTACAATACCGATATGGAGCTCATTACCATCCGCAACTATACGCCTCAGCAGCTGGCCGCGCTGGAGGGGGCGCAGGATGTCTATCTGGTGCAGCGGACGCGCCGCACGCTGCAGGCGGTGAGAAGAAGGGAGGAGTAGGACGATGGAGATACTGAGACAACAGTTTCTGAGACATATCGGCCAGACCTCGCCTTCGCCCATGCTGGTGGAGGTGGCACGTGCGAGGGGGTGTGTTTCTTCACTCCGGAGGGAAAACGTTATTACGACATCATCGCGGGGGTTTCGGTGAGTAACGTGGGGCACGGCAATCCGGCTGTCACGGAGGCCGTGTGCCGTCAGGCCCGCGACTACATGCACGTGATGGTCTACAGGAGAGCTAGGTGGAGCAGGCCCGCAGGTGCGCATATGCCGCCCGCATCGCGGAGTACCTGCCTGCACCGCTCGATGCGGTCTATTTCGTCAATTCCGGTGCGGAAGCGGTGGAAGGGGCGCTGAAGCTCGCCAAGCGCTTTACGGGCCGCCGGCGCATGGTGGCCTGCCGCAATGCGTACCACGCTCCACGCACGGAGCGATGAGCGTCATGGAGAGCAGGGAATTCTCCGACGCCTACGGCCCGATGCTGCCCCGGTGTGGATTGGATACGGTTCAACGAACCGGAGGATTTGGGTCGGATTACCGAAGAGACGGCCTGCGTGCTCGTGGAGCCCGTGCAGGGCGAGGCGGGGGTGCGGATTCCGCAGGAGGGGTATCTGGAGGCTCTGCGCCGTCGCTGCGACGAGGTGGGTACCCTGTTGATTTTCGATGAGATACAGACCGGTTTCGGTCGGACGGGGGAGATGTTCGCCATGTCGAAATACGGTGTGACACCCGATATCGTCTGCCTGGCCAAGGCGCTTGGCGGTGGCATGCCCCTCGGCGCCTTCGTCTCTTCTGGCCGGATAATGGAGTGCATTTCGCATGACCCGGCCCTGGGGCATATCACCACCTTTGGCGGTCATCCCGTCTGCTGTGCGGCAGGCTTGCTGCCATGGAGTATATTATTGATGAAGGGCTGTTGGGGAGCGTCGAACGCAAGGGGGCGCTTTTCGAGACGCTGCTGGGCGGTCACCCCGCCGTGAAGGGCATCCGTCGCAGCGGTCTGCTGCTGGCTGTGGAGCTCGGCGAGAGCAGGAAACTCTACCGGATAATGGAGCATTTCAAGGAGAGCGGCATCCTGAGCGACTGGTTCCTTTTTTGCGATACCGCCTTCCGTATCTCTCCGCCGCTGACCATCACCGACGAAGAGGTGGCGGAGGTATGTCGGATAGTCGTCGATTGTCTCGACCGGCTGTAAGGACGGAATTGCCTGCCCTGTTGCACGGTACTTTTCCGTTTGTCCGGAGGGACCGGTTGCGGAGATGACGTTTCGGACAGGAGAGCCCGGCCGCACCATGGTGCGGCCGGGCTTCTCTATTTTTCGGCTGCCGGTTAGCATATGATGGCCGTCGTGTCTGCCTGCGGACGAATTTGTGTGTATCCGTGCATTTTGTCCGCTTTCCGGAAAGGAACGGCACAATAATGGCATGGCGAATCCTCCGAAATGAATTCTTTGTCGGATTTTCAGCATGATATTCATCCGTTTGGTACCGTGCGATTGAATATGCGCAGTGGCATTCTGTCGTTTTTTAATCCGGTAAACATAGTATAGAGGCGTACGGGGTACTTCCGAGGCAGGGGGCCGTGACGAACTGCGGCGGCGGAAGCGCTGCGGCAGCCTCTGCGCGTTTTTGCCGGCTTTCGGCGGAGAGGTTCGGGCGGAGCCTGTTCCAGCGGCCCGGCGGCAGGCGAGGAGGGCCGGTATGAATAATTAGAAGATTGACTTAAATCGATATATTGATTATGAAAACTGTTATACATCTTTATAATCCGTCGGAGAACGGAGTCGTGGAGTATGGGTTTATCGACTCTCCGTTCGGGAGATGCCTTGCGGCTTTCAACTATTCCGGCCTCTGTTCTTTCGAATTCGTGGATTCGGAAGAGCGGGCGGCTGCTGTGCTCCGGCGGGTGTGGACCGATTCCTGGGTGGGCCGCAACCGCGCTTTCGACAGGATATTGTTCAAGGAGCTGTTGTATGACGGGAAGAATCCTTTGCCGCTCTGTTTCAGGGGCACGACGTTCCAGTCGGCGGTATGGCAGGCCCTGCTGCGGATAGCTCCGGGAGAGACCATGACCTATGCCGAGGTCGCGGCGCTGTCGGGTGTCCCGGGGCTGTCCGGCAAGTGGCGTTGCCATCGCGGCGAACAGATTGGCCGTGGCCGTACCGTGCCACCGCGTCGTGTGCGGCGACGGCGGTGGCGGCGGATACCGCTGGGGCCGGGAGCGGAAGAAGGCGATAGTGGATTGGGAGCGGATGGCCATGTAGGAGGGATAACGGCGCTGCCGCAGCAAGATGCGGCGAAACCGCCGACGGTTTGTCCGGTGTCGCGGGATTGTTTATTTTTGTGCGCCCGGAGCATGTTGCGGTGTAGGTGCGTGGCTGTCCGGGGAGGAGTTGCGGGCGATGTCCGTGACGAACGGAAAGAGATGCACCTGATTATGGTACGTTGGATAAAAGGTATTGTGGCGGTCGCGGCCTCGTGTTCACGAACGAAGTGGCGGCGCAGGAGAGACGTTGCCGTGCGGAATTTGGCGGCGGCGCAGATATAGTAAGCAATTACATGTGGCGGGGACTGCGGGAGGCAGGTGTCAGTTTCCAGCCTTCCCTGTCGTTTTCCGTCGGGGCGTTCTCCATCGCTGCCTGGGGGTCCACCGATTTTGCAGCCGCCTCCTACCGGGAGATGGACCTGACGCTTGCTTACGGGGTCGGTCCGGTAGACCTGTCGCTCGCCGACATCTATTGCGTCTCGCCGGCAGGGGAAAAGCGGGATAGCTACGGCTATTTCAGTTTCGGCAAAGGGTCGCCCCACCGTATCGAAGCGGGCATTAGGTGGCGCATTTCCGAACAGGTTCCCGTCACGCTCGCATGGTACACGACGCTGTTCGGCGGTTCGGATTACAATGCCGCCGGCAAACGGGTTTTCGCTTCCTATTTCGAGATTTCGTATCCTTTCACCTTCAAGGGCATCGACCTGGAGGCGGGTATCGGCATGGTGCCGTGGAATGCCTACGGCGTTTACGGTATCGAACGCGACTTCTATGTGCAGGATGTCCACTTCAATGCCGGGCGAAGCTGGCGTTTCGAGGGGCTTGCCGGACTGGAATTCGGTATCTTTACCTCCGTAAGCTGGAACCCTGCTCTGGAAGATGTCAATTTCACGGGCGGTCTCTCTTTCCGCATGTAATTTCCAGGTCGGTCTCTTGCCGCGGCGGCGGATTCCCGAATGGCCGTTTTCCGCAACGACATACGCAATGGGAAAAATAAAGGTTGTCTTCTGGCGGAGTGAGGTGCCGGAGCGCCTGCGGCTCTCAGACCGGGTGTCGTGGCTTCCTGTCGGGGGCCGTGTCGGACGTATCGTGACGGCCGGCCGTTTCCGGCAGTGTGTGCCTTCTTGTTGCCCGGCGGATGTGTCGTGTGGCGTTTTCGTAGGCTGCTCATCATGTATCGTATCACCGGGAGTGTGACGTCGTCGATGCTCGGTGGTTGCACCTTTTCGGACGAATTGTCGCCGGGCCGACCGGGTAATACGGTGGACGGCAGAAGCGGTTCGTTCCGTTGCCTGTGGCAGGTGTCGTGCGTGGGAGAGCAGAGATACCGGACGGATATGGGACAAAATAATACGGGCCCCTTCAAGGGGCCCGTATCGTTTCGGAACGACAGGGTTTATTCCGCTGCGGTTTCGGGCGTCATGAGAATCTCGATGACGTTGCCATCGGCGAGAATCTTGGCGGCCAACTGTTTGAAGTAGTCGGACGTAAAGCCGTTCACGGTCTCCATGTAGTTCGTATCGAGGTCGTAACCGTAGAGGTGGTAGTTCACGAGGTACCCAGCCAGTAACCGTTCTGTTTGATTTGGTCGGGATACTGTTTGGTGAAGTACTCCTTAATCTTGCTGAGGTCTTCCTCTTTCACGCCCTCCTCGGAGAGTTTCTGAATCTCGTTCACGATATCCTGCTTGAGCTCGTCGGCCATAGCCGGGTCGGTGTCGAAGATGGTGAAGAGCATGTAGGTCTGTACCGGAGCGAACGATGCGTCGCCGCTGGTCTGTACGCCGTAGGTACCGCCCTTCTCCTCACGCAGGGTAGCCGTGTAACGGATATCGAGTATCTGCGAGAGGAAGTCCATGGCGAGAATGTTCTCCAACGTGTAGGGCATTTCGCCGGTGAAGATGGTCAGGACGCTGGTCTTGGGCATCTCCATAGCGGTCGAGAAGTGGTTCGTCACCTTGCCCTGCGGATACCGTACGCCGTCGTCTTCCCACGAATAGCCCTGTTTGGTGCTGGGCAGCGAGCCGATGTACTTCTCTACGAGCGGTTTCAGCGTTTCGAGGTCTACGTTGCCCACGATGGTATAGGTGAAGTCGTCGGCATTCCGGTAGAGCTTGTCGTAAATCTGCTGCATCTTGGCGAAATCTATCTGGGAGAGATTGTCGTAAGTGAGCATTTCACGGCGCGGGCTGTGGTTGTAGAGCGTGCTGGTCAGCGTGTCCTGCAACTGGAACATCGGGTTGCTGGCCATGTTCTGGTAAGCCGACTGGAGTTTGTCCATCAGTACGTTGAAGTCGCTCTCGTCGAACCTCGGAGAGGTGAACGACAGGTAGAGGAGCTGGAGCATGGTTTCGAGGTCCTTGGGCGAAGCGAAGCATAGAAACCGTTGCTGTAGTTATCGATGAAGGGGCTGACGCTGGCCATCTTGCCGGTAAGCTGCTTGCGCAGGTCGCTGGCATTGAACTTGCCCAGACCGGCCATTGCGGTGTAGTCGGGCAGCACGGTAGCCGAAAGAATCTCGTCGTCGGCGAGTACCGATTTACCGCCCTTGGAGATAACCTGCATGGTCACCTCGTCGGCCTTGAAGTCGGTAGGCAGTACGACGATTTTAGCGCCGTTCTTGAGGGTCCATATCGTTGCGCCGAACCGGTCGGTTTCGGTCGTCTTCACCTTCGAGCCTTTGAGTTTGGTCTTGGCCGGAATGAGGGGCTCTATCACGAAATCTTCGATGTTCGCTTCGAGTTCGGCTGCGCGTACCTTGCCGATGGTCTCCTCTATCTGTTCCGCGTGGGTACGACGGCATCCGCTTTCTCCGGAGCCATTACGATGATTACCTGGTTGGTCGGGGTGAGGCGCATCTGCTGTACGAATTGGTTGAGCAGGTCGAGGTTGATTACCTGCAGCAGGTAGTTGTTGAATTCGTATTCATCCTCGGCGCTCATCATCGGTGCGTTGAGCATGTAGTTGTAGATGAACGGCCACATGAACTCATCGCTGCGGCGGTCGTCGCGGCGGTCGTACTCCTGCTGTATCTGGCGTTCGATTTCGGTCTTGGCGCGGTCGAATTCCGACTGCGTGAAGCCGAAGCGTATCATCTTCTCCACTTCGGTGTACATGGCGTCGAATGCCTCAGGCTTCGCCGTCACGGGCGTTGGCCTGCACGAGCGTCACATCCATGGCGTTGACATATAACCGCTGTACATTCCTCCGGAGATGAACGGTGCGTCGGGTTTCTGGGCGATGTCGCTGAAGCGTTCGTCGGCGATGGTCATCATGAAGCGGTCGAGCATGGCGAGCATGGCGACATCCGGTGTCTTGTTGTATTCGGTGGGTATCGGTTCCCTCTTGATATAGAGCGTCACGTTGGTCCCGGTGAGTTCCGGTCGGTGATGATGCCTACGATGGGTTCGTCGTTCGGGGCAATCACGATTGTCTGCTTGGGTTCCGGGTTCTCTACGGCGGGAATGTCGGACATCAGGGCGATGACCTTCTGTTCCATCATGTCCACGTCGAAATCGCCGACGATGAAGAGCGCCTGCATGTCGGTGCGGTACCAGCGGTGGTAGAAGTCGCGGAGCTCCTTGTGGTCGAAGCTGCGGAGGCCCTCTTCACTGCCGATGATGTTGCGGGTCGTGTAGCGCGTATCGCCGTAGAGATAGGGCCTGAGTTTCTCATTGGTCCGCCAGCTTGCGTTCTGACGGGTGCGGAGCTCCTCGACGATGACACCGCGCTCGTTGTCAATCTCGTCGCCGTCGAGCGTGATGTAGTACGCCCAGTCGTGGAGGATGAGCAGGGCGGAGTCGATGACGCCTTCGCGGGTGACAGGCACGTTGGACATGTTGTAGCAGGTCATCTCCTGTGCGGTGAAGGCGTTCAGGTTGGCACCGAATTTCACGCCGATGCTCTCCAGGTAGTTAATCATGTTCTTGCCCGGGAAGTTCTCGTCCCGTTGAAGGCCATGTGTTCGAGGAAGTGTGCGAGTCCCTGCTGGGAGTCCTCCTCCTGCAGTGCGCCCACATTGTCGAAAATCCAGAATTCTGCCTGATTGGCGGGTTTGTCGTTGTGGCGGATGTAGTAAGTCATCCCGTTGTCGAGCACGCCCTTGCGTACCTCGGGGTCATCGGGAAGCTCCTGTGCGAACAGCCCCGTAACAGCTACGAGTGTCGCGGCTACCGTTAAAAAGATTTTCCTAATCATAACATTAACTTTAAGAGTTGATTGAACTTATGTGTAATTGTCTTTCATCGCGTGTCACTGCTGTCTGCCGGGGCGGAGCCCCTCCTCCGGTTACTCCGGGTCCGGTTCGTCCGGGCGGTATTCGATGATGTCGCCGGGCTGGCACTCCAGAACGCGGCATATCGCATCGAGCGTCGATATCCGGATGGCCTTGGCTTTGCCCGTCTTGAGTATCGACATGTTGGCCTGTGTGATATTGACGCGTTCGGAGAGTTCGTTCAGCGACATCTTCCTTTTGGCCATCATAACATCTATGTTGATTATAATCGCCATGCCTCTCAGTCTTTCTTGTATGCTTTCATGCGTGTCATAGGTTCCCGGTCAGATGGTGAGTTTCTGTTCTTCGCTCAGCGTGGAACTGATGGAGAATATCTCCGCGATGATGAAGATGAGTACGCCCATGATTATCTCTCCGAAGTTGAACGGGAAAGCCGTGTTTATCGCATAGGGACTTCCTGCGAAATAGGGTGCGGCGGCCCGCGCTTCGAGCCAGCTCATCAGCGAGAAGAGCAGCGAAGCGGCTATCAGCAGGATGCCGATGGCTCGCGTAAGGGCGATGTTCGACTTGCGGAACACGTCGTCATTGCGGATGCTTTTCCGCAGGGAACCGATGATGACGAACAGTATCACGAATATCGCGGCATAGGTCATCATGGCCAGCAGACCGTAAACGATGCTGTAGGAGTTGAAGGCGGAGGTGCCGGAGGAACTTCCCGCCGGCATGACGGCCTCCAGGTCGAGGAGCGACGGCCGGGCATACATCGTGACGCTGTCGGCGGCATTGCGGTATATCGGTATGTCGAAACCCGTGGTGCTGGTGGCTACCCGCAGGTCGTACATGAGTTCGACGTTGCGGCCGTCGGCCATCCGTGCGGCGGCCACCATGCGGCGGGCGTCGTTCCGCCCCGTATTGAAGTCTTCGCCGGAAAACCGGGAAACCGTCCGCACGATGCCGAAGGCTATCACGACGAAGAACACGACGTACAGCGTGGTGATGCGGCGCAGTATGGTCTTTTTGGACTTCATGATTCAATAACAATTTATCGTAATTCGATATGCAAATATACGGCTGTTTTCCGGAAAAACAATAGTTTTTTATTGTTTTTCGATATATTTTTATTCTTAGCCCTTTGTCATGCCGGCAGGCGCTTGCCGTTTCGCGGGATTATGCGTATCTTGGTAGTGGCCGTACATGGCGTGCCGCAGGAGGTAAAACTGTGGCAAGTTAATAATTATTACCGGCTTATGGACAATAAAAGGGAATATATTTACAGAATAGAACCGGGAGATGCCGATTTCATGAAACGGGCTACGCTCATGTCGCTCGCCGATTACATCCTGCACACGGCGGGGGAGGATGCGGACCGGGGCGGGTTCGGCGTGCGCGACCTCAACCTGCATAACGCTTCGTGGGTATTGACGCGCATGGCGCTGGAGGTGGAGCGCATGCCTGTCGAGTACGAACGTATCCGGGTTACGACGTGGGTGAGCGCCGTGACCCGTGCCATGACCACCCGCAACTTCGAAGTGTTCGACGAGAAAGGCGTCAGGATAGCGTGCGCCGTTACCAATTGGGCTATGCTCGACCTGTCGGCCCGGCGTATGCTCGACCTGCACCTGCTGCCGGCCTACGACTCCATGACGCAGGATTTTCCGCTGCCGGCCGCACTGCCGTACCGTCTGGCTCCGCTCTCCGGCGGCCGGGAGTACGAACATGCGGTGGTTTACAGCGACCTCGATTTCAACTGCCATGCCAACAGCGTGAAGTATATCCAGTGGGCGGTCGATACGCTGCCGCTGGAGCTGTTGCAGCAAAAGCGCTTCGCCCGGACGGACATCAATTTCATTCGGGAGGCGCGTTACGGGGAGCGGCTGCGCATCGTGGCGGCGGAGGAAGCCTCGCTTTCGAGATACGGAACGCGGAGAGAGAGGCCGTATGCCGTATCGCTTTCCGGATGGAGTGACTTTCGGTGCCCGATGCTGCTTGCGTACAGAATTTTGCCCGCCGGAAAACGATTATTCCTGCCGGAAAGCATGGCGGGTACGGATTTTGCTGAACAGAGGGAATACGGAGACTGTGATTTTAAGACATAACTTATAAACTTTAAAGACTATGGCAAACGAAAAAAAGTATGAGCGCAGCATCGAACTGCTGAACAATGCGCTCGCGGAGGAGAACACGGCATCGTTGCAGTACATGTATTTCCACTTCATCTGCGAGGACAAGGGGTACCGTCCGCTGGCGCAGTATTTCAAGAGGACGGCCATTCAGGAGATGAAACATGCCGAGGAGTTCGCCGAACGTATCCTGTTCCTCGAAGGCGAGGTGAAGATGGTGCTCGCGAAAGGCGTAAAGCACATTACGGAGGTCCCGGAGATGCTCGACTATGCGCGTGAGCTCGAAAAGGGGACGATAGAGGATTACAATGCGTGGTCGAAAGAGACGGCTGCGCTCGGCGATGCGGGTTCCCACAAGTTGTTCCAGGACATCCTCGTGGTGGAGGAGGGGCATATGGACCAATTCCGTCTGGAGATGGAGAACTCGAAGGAGTACGGCAAGGAGTACCTTGCGCTGCAGGTGGTGGACAACCTCAAGAACGCGGAGTAGGGAGACGCTGCGGCTTATGGAAAGGAGGGCGGTCTTCGGGCCGCCTTTTTGCGTATAGGAGCGGGCACACGGTCTCTGGAGGCAGATGATGGTGCGCCGCGGCCGGCAGAGAACCGGAACGGGGTGGCTGCCGTTTCGGTCGTCCCTTGCTGTGTCCGGCAATCGGATGCGCAGCCGGAATCCGGAGCGCGGTTTACGGATGTCGTCTTTGTATGCCGAATATCTCCCGCTGTACGGACCGGCGGCGTTCCTCCGCCCGGCCATGCTTCCCGGCGTCAGTTGGTGACCGTTATGTCCGTCTGCATTCGGGAGCGGCTGGATGAGGGAGCTTGCTGCCGCAGCGGCAGGGAAAACGGCCGTGCTTCCCGGAGCATGAGCCGATACCTGTTTCGTGTCGCCGCGTTTCGATGCGGATGTGCCGTTTCTTCGTTTCGGCTGCATTGCCTTGCCGCTTCACGATGGGATGGCATTCGGTGGAAACCGTTCTTTTTCATCGAATATAAACTTATCTTTGCAGGGCAGTTGAATTCGGAAAGATATGTTCATATCGCTTGTCATACCGGTATATAACCGGCCGCAGGAGGTGCGCGAGCTCCTCGAATCGCTGACGCACCAGACGCGGCGCGACTTTGAGACGGTCGTGGTCGAGGACGGTTCCGCGCCGGAACTCTCCTCGGACGGGGTGGTGCGGGAGTATGCCGACCGGCTGGATATCTGTTATGTCCGCCAGCCCAACGGCGGCCCGGCGGCGGCCCGCAATACCGGTGCGGCCCATGCGCACGGCGATTTTCTGGTCATTATGGATTCCGACTGCATCGTTCCGCCGGGTTATTTCGAAACCGTCTATGCGGAGGTGGAAGCCCGCGGCATCGCCTTTTACGGCGGTCCCGATATGGCGGCTCCCGATTTCAGCCCTTTGCAAAAGGCGGTCAGCTACTCCATGACCTCGGTTTCACCACCGGTGGTATCCGGGGAAACAGGCGCAGCATCGGTAAATTCTCTCCTCGGAGTTTCAATCTCGGCATCTCGCGTCCGCTCTTCGAACAGGTGGGGGGCTTCAGCGACATGCGCATCGGCGAGGATATCGACTTCAGCATGCGTGTCATGGCGGCCGGGGCACAGGCCTGGTTCCTGCCCGATGCGAAGGTGTGCCACAAGCGGCGGACGAGCATACGGCTCTTTTTCAAACAGGTTTTCGTGTTCGGTACGGCGCGGGTGAACCTCGATATCCGCCATCCGGAGTCGCGCAGGGCGCTCTTCATGCTGCCTTCGCTCTTTACGATTGGTTCGGCGGCACTGCTGCTTGCCGCGTTGTGTACGAGCCCTGGTTCCTGCTCGCCGTTGTCGGGGTGGCGGCCTTTGGGCTCTCGGCACTCCCGTTCAGTGGGGCGGCCTGCTGCTGGTTCTCTTCGGTGCCGTCTATGCGCCTGGTGGTTCAGCCTTCCTTTCGGGGCGCTCATGCTGCTGTGGTTCGCGGACGCCTCGGTGCGTAACCGGAGCGTTGCGATAGGGTGGCTCGCTGTATGGACATCGTTCATACAACTTTACGGCTACGGAGCAGGCTATCTCTACGGACTTTGGCTGCGGCGTGTCCTTCGGAAGGACGAGCCTTATACCTATAGGGTGACGAAATTTTTCTCGCAGAAGACGCGTTGAGCTTTCCGCCGGTTTCGCTTTCCTTCCGCCTCTTTGCTGTTATCCTTTTGTCTTTCCTGTCGGAACGCTTCGCAGCGTGGTACTGTTTTTGCCCATGCTCGTTTTGTGTTTATGCCTGTCTGGATTAGGGGGCGGGGGATGTTCGATTAAAAACGCATGACTATGGCAGAGATAAGGATACGTTCGGACAGGAGGGTGGACTCCACCGACAACAACGGATTTGCGGACGGTACGCGGGACGAGACGGCCATTGCCGCCGACCTGACGGAGGAGGTCTCCGTAGACGAAGAGATACCGGAAGCCTGGATGAAGCTGGGGTAGGGCACCGGCCTGTTTATGATGAGGCGGGGGTGCGCGGCGACGACTGACGGGCCCTTTGCGGGGCCTGCCGTTACGGCATCCCCATGCCGGAAAAGAGAAGAACGGGCGCGTGTTTGTCACGCGCGTCGGATTTGCAGCGGTCAGGCCGGACCTGCGGCTTCGGCTGCAGCGGGCGAACCGTATCCCCTCGGGTTATTTCCGGGAAGTGTCGCCGGTGGGGAGGCTGAAGAGGAATTCGAGCCCGCCTTCACGGCGCTCTTTGGCTGTTATGGTTCCGCCGTGGAGGCTTACGATGTTCTTCACTATCGACAGTCCGAGCCCGGAACCTCCCGCGTCCCTCGTGCGTCCCTCGTCGAGACGGTAGAAACGTTCGAAGAGCCGGTTGAGCTTGCTGCGGTCGCCGATGCCGCAGCCGTCGTCGGCGAAGGAGATGTAGACATACCCGTTGCGTTCGGCGCGTTTCCCGATGGTGACGTGTACCCCTTCGCCCGCGTGGTTTATCACGTTGTCGGTCAGGTTGCGGAATATCGAGTAGACGAGGCTTTCGTTTCCGTTCACCGTGAGGCCCGCCGGCAGGGCGTTCTCCACGGTGATGCGTTTTGCCTGCAGGGCCGGTTCGAGTTCGGCCGTCACCCGGTTTATCACCGCGCCGAGGTCTATTCTGCCGAAATTGAAGGAACCCGGCGTGTCCTCTATCTTTGTGAGCAGGCTCATGTCGCGGATGAGTTCCGATAGCGCGAGCGTCTGCCGGTAGGCTTTGGTGATGAAGTCCCGCTCCTTTTCGGGCGGCATCGGCGTTTCGAGCACCGTTTCGAGGTAGCCCCGGATGCTCGTTACCGGTGTGCGGAGTTCGTGGGCGATGTTGCCGGTCATCTCCTGTTTCAAGCGGCGCGTCTTCTCCTGTCGGGTGATGTCGTTGAACACCACCTCGAAACTTTTGTCGTCGAAAACGTTCACGCGCAGCAGGAACTCCCTGCCCTGGTCCTGAAGGTGCGTTTCGAAATACTGTTCTCCAGACCCGGACGCGAGGAAACGTCGGACGGGTTCGAATACGTCGAGCGTCAGGAGGGCGGGGTTGTCGCTTACCACTACGTCGCTGATGGTATTCATGTATTGCAGGAACAGGCCGTTGTAGAATTCCACCGAGCCGTCCGGTCGAAAGAAGCATACCCCCTCGGCCGAACTGTGTACGTGCTGGAGCAGTTTTTCGCGTTCGCGAACGAGTGTCCGTTCACTCTCCTTCAAGCTTTTGTAGCTGCCGGCTATGCGCTGGCCTATCTCCCGAGCTCGTCGTGGGGAAAGTGCGCCGTGCCGAGGTCGGCATCGGCGTCGTCCGCTGTGGAGGCGAAGTCGCGGAGCCGTTTGACCGACCGGCCGAAAAGGCTCCCCACATAGTGGATGAAGAGCAGCCTACGGCGAAAAGGATGACGATGAAGTAGAGGAATCCGTTGTCGGGCTGGAGGAAGTGTTTCACCTTTACGTCGTAGGGCAGCGCCACGCGAACGAAGTCGTTGCCGAAGTATTTGGCGTAGTAGATGTATGGGATGTGGTTCGAGGCCGAGGTGCGGATGTCGTAGGAGGCACCCTGCTTCCGTGCGTTCGCCACTTCCGGCCGCCCGGCGTGGTTGTCGAGTTCGCCCGGTTCGGCGAACAGGTTGTCGTATACCACCTCTCCGGAGGCTCCGATGACCGTGAGGCGCAGTTCCTGCGGCAGCAGGGGAAGCAGTACCTTCAGGTCGATGCTGTCGGGGGTGTCGCCGGCCACGCACGCGTGTATCATCTCCGCATAGGCGTCGAGCCGCTCCTCCAGCGCTTCGGTACGGTAGCGCCGTGCCTGGCCCTGCTCGAATACCACCACTCCGGCGGTAAAGATGACGAATATGATGAGGAAGCTGAGCGTGAGCCTCCGCTGGAATGTCAGTTTCATTCTTCTGTGTAGTTAAAACGGTATCCGTATCCCGGCCTGCTCGATATGAGCGACGCTTGGCTCCCAGTTTCTTGCGCAGCCGCGTGATGTGGACGTCCACGGTGCGTTCCGTCACGAAGGGCGCATCCTTCCAGATGCGGTCTATCAGGTCCTCGCGGCTGAAGACGCGGGCGGGATTGGAGGCGAGCGTCGTAAGGATGTCGAATTCGGTGCGCGTCAGCGGAATGGCATGGGGGCCGATGATTACCTCTTTGGTGTCGAAATCTATCGTGACGTCGCCGAAGACGAGCCGGCCTTCGCGCTGTCCGGGGCCGGCCGACTGTCCTGCACTGCGTTTGAGCACTGCTTTGACACGGGCCACCACCTCCTTGATGGAGAAGGGTTTGGGAATGTAGTCGTCACCCCCTACGGAGAAGCCCGTCAGCATGTCGTTCTCCGTATCCTTGGCTGTCAGGAAGATGATGGGTATCCGATTGCCGTCGTGACGGAGCTTCTCGGCCATTTTGTAGCCCGACATGCCGCCCATCATGACGTCGAGCAGTATGAGCGCATGTTCGGGCGTCAGCTTCCGAAGGGCCTCCTCGGCGGAGGTCGCCGTATCTACCCGGTATCCTTCGTTGGAGAGATTGAAGCCCAATATTTCGCATATGTCCTTTTCGTCGTCTACGACGAGTATCCTTTCGTCCATGTGTATGACGTTTTTTGAATCTGCTTTCGCAAGATAGGATTATTCTTTGTTCCTGTTGTGCTTGAGTATCTTGGCGTCTATGTAGAAGACGATTTCCTCCACGATGTTGCTGCAGTGGTCGCCGATGCGCTCTATCTTGCGGAGCACCAGCAGCGTATCCAGTACGCACCGTGCCTGTACGGGTTCCTTCTGCATGTATTCGGCCAGCAGGCGGATGTCGTCGTGGTAGATTTCGTCCACCGTTTCGTCCTTGGCGAGTATCCGTCCGGAGAGTTTCGTGTTCTCCGATTCGAGCGCCACGAAGCTGTCCGACAGCATGGAGATAACCGTATCGAACATCGTGCCGACGCGAAGCTCTTCCTTGAACGAATCCGGCAGGGCGGCGCACTCCTCCTCTATCACATGGCGGGCGATGCCGTCGCGAAATCGGCGATGCGCTCCAGCGTGCCGCTTATCTTGATGAGCGACAGCACGAGCCGGAGGTCTACGGCGACCGGCCCGAACAGCGCGATGTAGTTCTCGCAGTCGCTGTCTATCTTGAGTTCGTAGGTATCCACCCTCTTTTCGCGGCTCGCCACCTCACGGGCGAGTTCCGCATCGTTGTTCAGATAGGCCTGGCGGGCCTTCTCGAGTTGCGAGAGCACCAGCCCCCACATCTGGCTGACCTCCTCGCGCAGGAGCGTCAGCTCTTTTTCCGTATGTTTCATTGTCCTGGTCGTTGCGCTTTGCCGGTTAACCGAACCGGCCGGTGATATAATTCTGTGTCTGTACCTTGTCCGGATTGAGGAACATCTTCTTGGTGTCGTTGTATTCGACCAGCTCGCCCAGCATGAAAAAGCCCGTCTTGTCGCTTACCCGTGCCGCCTGCTGCATGTTGTGGGTGACGATGACGATGGTGTACTCCTTTTTGAGCGAATGGATGAGTTCCTCTATTTTGGAGGTGGAGATGGGGTCGAGCGCCGAGGCGGGTTCGTCCATGAGGAGTATCGAGGGCGAAACGGCCAGGGCCCGCGCGATGCAGAGCCGCTGTTGCTGCCCGCCGGAGATTCGTAAGCCGACTTTTTGAGCTTGTCTTTCACTTCGTCCCAGAGCGCTGCGCCCGCGAGCGACTCTTCCACGCGCTGCCGGATGAAGGCTTTGTCGCGGACGCCGTTTACGCGCAGCCCGTAGGCCACGTTCTCGAATATCGACTTGGGAAAGGGGTTGGGCTTCTGGAAGACCATGCCCACGTTCTTGCGAAGTTCGTCCACATTCACCCCTTTGCCGTAGATGTCGTTGCCGTCCACGAGGCATTCGCCCGTGAGGCGTGTCCCGGGGATGAGGTCGTTCATCCGGTTGAACAGCCGCAGGAAGGTGGACTTGCCGCACCCGGAGGACCGATGAAGGCCGTCACCGTATTGCTCTCCATGGTCATGCTGATGTTCTTCAGCGCATGGAAGTCGCCGTAGTAGAAATCGACGTTCTTTGCTTCTATCATAATGCGTTAGTTCGTTTTGACTTTTTTGCCGAAGTGGCGCCTGAGGAACGAGGCGAGCAGGTTCATGGCCAGCACGATGACGATAAGCACCAGCGCCGTGCCGTAGGCCATGGGGCGGGTGGCTTCGAGGTCGGTGCCGCTCGTGGCTATCACGTAAAGGTGGTAGGGGAGCGCCATCACCTGGTCGTAGATGCTCGTCGGCAGCTTGGGCAGGAAGTAGGCCGCCGCCGTGAAGAGTATCGGCGCCGTTTCGCCCGACACACGTCCGATGGAGAGGATGAGGCCCGTCGTGATGTTGGGGAAGGCCGTAGGCAGCACCACGCGCCATATCGTCTGAAGTTTGGTGGCTCCGAGGGCGAGGCTGCCCGTGCGGTACGAATCGGGGACGGCCTTGAGTGCCTCCTCCGTGGTGCGGATGACCAGCGGAAGCGCGAGCAGGCCGAGGGTGAACGAACCGGCGATAATCGAGTCTCCGAAGCCGAGGGCATTGACGAAGAGTGCCATGCCGAAGAGACCGAAGATGATGGAGGGGATGCTGCCGAGGTTGTTGGTCATGATGCGGATGAAGCGGACGATTTTTCCGTTGCCGGCGTATTCGGTGGTGTAGATGGCCGACATTACCCCGAGCGGGAATGCCACCACCATGCTGCCCGCGATGAGACAGAAGGTGCCCACTATCGCGGGGAAGATGCCGCCGCCCGTCATGCCGTCGGTCGGCGCCGTGGTGAGGAACTTCCAGTTGATGACGCCGGCTCCGTGCCAGATGATGAAACCGAGTATCCAGAAGAGTATCCCCACGACGATGAGCCCAGGATACGGAATATCCAGAAAGCTATCCGTTGGTTGGTTCTTTTGCCCGTCATAGTCCTTTGTTGGATTGTCGTTTGGAAATCATTCGGCCGTGACGCTGATGACCATCGTGATGATGAAGAGAATGCACCCCAGCATGAAGAGCGACTGGTAGTGCGCTCCGCCGGCGGGTGCTTCGCCCAGTTCCGCCGCGATGGTGGCGGGGATGGTCCGCACCGGCTCGAAGAGCGAGCGCGGCATCACGGCGGCGTTACCCGTCACCATGAGTACCGCCATCGTTTCTCCGATTGCGCGGCCGATACCCAGCACTACGGCAGCGGAGATGCCCGAACCGGCATAGGGGATTACCACGCGGTAAATCGTCTGCCAGTGGGTCGCCCCGAGGGCGAGGCTCGCTTCGCGCATGGCGCGCGGGGTACCCCGCATGGCATCTTCGGCTACGGTGATGATAGTCGCAGAGCCATGACGGCGAGTATCAGACTGCCGGCGAGGGCGGTTTCTCCGACCGGCAGCCCGAAAGTCTTCTGTATCAGCGGTACGAGTACCACAAGCCCGAAAAAGCCGTACACCACCGAGGGAATGCCGGCCAGCAACTCGATAGTCGGCTTGAGTACCTTGCGCATGCGTTCGCCGGCGAGTTCGGAGAGGTAGATGGCGACGCCGAGCCCCAGCGGGAGCGCGATGAGTATCGCCACGAAGCTGACCAGCAGGGTGCCGAGTATCAGCGGGAGTACCCCGAACTGCGGGGCGGGCGTGGCGGTGGGTATCCATTGGCGCCCTCCGAAGAAGTCGGCCGGCGTGATGCGGTCGCTCCGCAGTATCTTGACGCCGGCCATTCCGTCGGGGACGTATTGGTCGGGGATGAAGGCGACGATACCCGGCGTTGAGGCGATGACCTCGCCCAGCCGCTGGGGCAACAGTTCGTAATCCTCGCCGAAAGCCTCCTCCGGGTAGCGGTCGAACACCTCCTCGAAGCGGAACGGGACGATGGCCTCGTCGGGCCCTCCGACCTGTCTCCAGTTTTCGGTCCGGTTGTCGAAGATATCCATTATCTGTGCGGAGCTCAGGTGCGATACCGTATTGGAAGTGTTGACGCAGAGGAGATAGCCCTTTTCCACGGCCGGACTTTTGAAAAGTCCGAGACCCTCGCGGAAGAGGAATACCACTATCAGCAGGATGGTGACGGTGGTCACGGCTCCGCTGACGGTGAAGATGCTTCTATCGTGCGTTCGAGTATTTTCCTCAATCTCTTCATGGCTGACAGGTGGGGCGGCTGCCGTGGGGACCGCCGCCCGTTTCAGTGTCCGTTTATTCGCTTACCGGGATGAAGCCTATCTCCCGGACGATTTGCTGTCCCGCAGGGGAGAGGATATAGTCCACGAAAGGTTTTACCGTCTTTTCGGAGTGTGTCATGTAATAGTAGTAGAGCGGACGGACGATGGGATAGCTGCCGTCCTTGGCGTTGGCTACCGACGGGGCGGTGAAGGTCTTGCCGCGTCGTAGGATACGTGGACGGCCTTCACGTTGTCGTTGAGGTAGGCCAGCCCCACGTATCCGATGCCGCCCTTGGTCTGACTGATGGACTGGATGATGGCGCCCGTGCCGGCATGCTCATGATGCCGTTCATGTAGTTCCGGTTGCGGAGCACGCTCTCCTTGAAGAATTCATAGGTGCCCGAGGAGGTCTCGCGTGAGTAGGGGACGATTTTCATGTCGGCACCGCCCACCTCTTTCCAGTTGGTTATCCGGCCCGTGAAGATACCTTCGAGTTGTTCGCGGGTGAGGTTGGTTACCGGGTTGGAAGGGTGTACCACGATGGCGAGGGCATCGTAGGCGACGACGGTCTCCTTCACCTTGTCGCCTTCCTTCTGTATCTTCTGCTTTTCGTCAAACTTCATGCGGCGCGAAGCCTGGGCGATGTCGGTCGTACCCTCCATCAGGCCGAGATGCCTACGCCGCTGCCGCCGCCCGTGACCGTTACGGTGGCCGACGGATTGACCTTCATGTACTCCTCGGCTTCTTTTTGGGAGAGGGGAAGGACGGTATCCGAACCTTTGATTTTCTGTGCACTGGCCGTTGCGAATCCTGCCAGCAGGAGAGCGGCCGCGATGATGAACTTTTTCATGGTCTTCATGTTTTATGTTCCTGTGAATGATATTTTTCCGTGTTTCAGAATTTGTATTGCAGGCGGAGGGTGAACATGTCGTCCTTCAGGTCGGCGGCGAAACCGTCGAGTGCCGTGCTCGTCTCGTTGCGCACGATGTCGTAGTAGCAGTGAGCTTCAGCTTTCATAATGTGCCATGTGGCGCCGAAGCCGATGGCCCATCGCAGTGCGTCGGTGATGCCCGTCCCGCCCGTGCCGAGCGCATTGCCCGATACTTTCGTATTGGGGTCGTAGACGTCGTATTTGGCTACCAGCGAGAAGGGCGTATCCTCGATGTCGTGGGCGAGAAGGACGTAACCGCCCCGGAACGGACGCAGGTAGGTGTCCGATGCGGGCAGTGCCGCCGTATTGGGGCTTTTGCTGGAGGTCTGTGTACCGGGCTGCGTGCCGAAGAGGTACTCGCCCCGCAGTGTGGTCGTACCCAGGTCGTCTCGAACCGGAAGCATGCGTCGAAACCGTAATATTGTCTTTTGGCGTACCGCCCTTTGTTGGCCGGGTCGTTTCCGGACGGAAACCGCTGTCGGTCATCGTGTGGACGGTGCCCGTTCCCTGATATACGAATCCGTGATAGTAGGAGCGCCGGCCTGAACGAGAAGTCGTCGAACTCGTCGCCGAAGGAGAGATGGCCGATGAAATCCTTGCGGTTGTCGTTGTCCTGACCGATGCCGTTGCCGGAGAAGATGCCCGCCTGCAGGCCGACAATGTGCCAGGGCGAATCTTCCGGGGCCCGAATGACGAGCATGGCGCCGAAATCGCGTTCGTCGGGAAAGAGCATCGGAAAGATATAGGAGCGTTCGGGGGTCTCGCGTACCGATGAGGAGAGCTCTATTTCGAGACCGAAAGGACGGTTGAAGACTCCGGCCTGCAAACCGAATGTCCGGAGCCACGGCTCCTTTACGTCGATATAGGCATCTTTCAGAATGACGCCCTTCTCGGTGCTGACGTCTATCTGCACCACCGCCGAGGCCGTCTTGTAGGCGTATGCGAATTTGAGGTGACCGCGGCGCAGTCCGAACCGGTTGAACGACTCGGACGGGTTGTCGTTCGGCGTGCCCACTTTCAGGGAGCGTCGCCCTCTCCCCACTGGAACTGCGGCTGGAGGTAACCGGAGATTTTCAGTCTCCCCTTATCCGAAACCGGTTCTTCGTGTCTTTTCTCTTTCCGGTCGTCGTGCCCGTCCGGTGTTGCCGCCGCGCCGGTGTGGATGGCCAGCATTGCGGCGAACAGGATTGCGGCTTTTGTGCGTAATGTCATCTCCCTTGCTTTTGTCGCTGCAAAGCTATGGAGGCGTATTTACGCCCCGTTTACGTTTGTGTTACGAAAATGTTACAACGATACGGAGGGGGCGGTAACTTGTAATGTGCTTGTGTGTCGGGTGTTATGAAATGCGAAAATGGTCGTGTCGTTCCGTTCGACACGACCGGACGCCTGCGCGTCCGGTCACCGTAACAAAAATGCAACGTAGCCGGCCGGCGGGCAAGCCGGATTTTTCGGCAATGGGGTGTCCTTGTGTGTGGCGGAACCTCTCGGAACAGCGGTGTTCTGCTAGGTGTGTTTCGGGAATGTTCCGTAAGGTGGATGGGGGCAGATGCCGGTGTTGGCGGCGGAGAGTAGCAAACCGTTTCGCAGGGTCTTCTTTCGGGGATGTTTCCCGGAGCGGTGCAGAACGGGATGATAGAGAAACACAAAAAGCGCGGCCTGAAGATTCAGGCCGCGCTTTTTGTGCCGTGCTCCTGTCCGGGAGGCACGACGCAAAAGATTCCTTCGTACTATTCTTGTCGAAGAACTCTTTGATTTGGTCGTTCGGTACGATATCCGATTTGAAGGCGTAAGCGCCGGTCTTGTCGGACTTCACCATTTTGATGACCTTGGTGAAATTCTTGCCCGTACCAGTTTTGAGCGTTGCAACTACTTTCTTTGCCATGGTTTGTCTGCTTATTTAATTTCCCTGTGTACCGTCACCCTCTTGAGATACGGATTGTATTTCCTGCGTTCGAGCCTTTCGGGCGTGTTCTTCTTGTTCTTGGTCGTGATGTACCTCGACATGCCCGGTACCCCGCTCTCTTTCTGCTCCGTGCACTCCAGAATTACCTGGACACGGTTGCCTTTTCCTTTCTTTGCCATTGTTCAGTCGATGATTTAGTAGAGGTTCTTGGGAGCCTTGGCCTCCTTGAGGGCGGCTGTCAGTCCCTTTTTGTTAATAGTCTTGATTCCGGCGGCGGATACTTTCAGGGTAATCCAGCGGCTTCCTCCTCCAACCAGAAACGCTTCGTCTTCAAATTGGGATTGAATCTGCGTTTGGTACGCCTTACCGAGTGGGAAACGTTGTTTCCGGTAACGGCGGTTTTTCCGGTGATTTCGCAAGCTTTCATTCTGTCGTTTTAATTTCGTTAAGCCCTGTTTCGCAATAAGGCTCGCAAATATACGACTTTTTTCAAAACGGCAAGTACGTCGGGGTATCTGACGGTTGTGAGGAGACCGTTTGTGCCTGTGCAGGCGGTTTCTCCGCTGCGGGGCGGAGATGGGAACCAGGCAGTCGTGGAGACGGTACGGCGTATCGGGCCGTATATAGATACGTGTGCTGTTGCGGGTGGCAAGAGAGGAGGAAGACGGCGGAATGAATTTGTCCTGCGGCAGCTATGATATGATGGGCTTGGGATACGTGAAGCCGCCCGTACGGGTATCGATGCCGCCTTCCTGTATTGGTTGCGGGCCGTGCCGCTCCCGGCCGCCGGGAAATGGCTGAAAGACCGGCGGCCGGAGAGGGCGTCCCTGTCAGGCGATGCTGCCCCGTATCTCGTCGGTCCAGGCCGAGACCCGCTCGTCGGTCTTGTCCCCTTCGTTGACGTCGTCGATGGCAAGCCCCACGAAGTGGCCGTCCACTGCCGATACGGAGGAGTTGTAGGTATAGTCCGTGTCGGTACGAACGATGAATTTGCATTGGCTGTCTTTCAGGTCTTCGTAAAGGATACCCATGCCGTCGCAGAAGGTGTCGGAGTAGGATTCCGAATCGCCGCAGCCGAAGAGGCTACCGTTTTGCCGGAAAGGTCCATCTTCTTCAGCGTCTCGACGGCGTCGTTCCAGTCGTCCTGCAGTTCGCCGTATCCCCAGGTGGAGGTGCCCAGTATCAGGACGTCGTAGGAGCCTGCCAGGTCTGCGGTGAGTTTGCCTGCGTCATGTACGTCGGCCGGGGCTATACCCAGTTTGGATGCGATAAGATTGGCGACGGCTCGGTGGTGCCGGTCGAGGAGCCGTAAAATATGCCGGTCTTTTTCATGTCTTTAAAGAGATTTGGTTTGAACACTGCAAATTAAGGCCATCGCATCGGGGCTTGAAATACCTAAAGATGATGATTTCGGGTCGCGGGACGGGACGACGGAAAGCGTTGGGGCGTGTCGGACGGTCTGTCCGGCGCGGACAGCAGAGCGGGTTTCCGCGGCGGAGCGGACGTTGTGGTTCGGAGCCGGGAAGACGCATGGCCGCCTTTCGGGCGGCATGCGGGGGAGTGTGTTTTGGGGGTTACTCTGTCGGCTGTCGGTGCAGCAGTTCCAGCCGGAGCATGTTGGCGGCCGCGGCCGCTGCGCGTTCGATGTTCTGTGTCCGCAGGCGGGCGAAGACCGATTTGCAGGCCCGGGTTCCGTGCGGTGTGGCAAGCCCTATCCATACCGTGCCGACGGGCTTCTCCGGGGTGCCTCCCGTGGGGCCCGCCACCCCGGTGGTCGAGAGGGCGTAATCCGCACCGCAGAGGCGGCGTACCCCTTCGGCCATCTCGCAGGCGGTCTGTTCGCTGACGGCCCCGTGCAGCCGCAGCGTGTCGGGGGATACGCCGAGTATCCCGACTTGACGTCGTTGCTGTACGACACCACCCCGCCAAGGTAGTAGTCGGAGGCTCCCGCCATGGCGGTGAAGGATGCGCTCAGGGCGCCTCCCGTGCACGACTCCGCCACGGCCAGCGTCGCCCGGCGGGCCCGCAGCAGGTCGGCTGTCGCCGAGGCTACCGTGGCGTCACCGTAACCGATGAAGTAGTCCGGTATCAGCCGTTCGAGCACTCTGAACCGCCGTTCGATTTCCTCCTCCTCCCGTCGTCCTTCGATATCGTAGGCCGAGAGGCGCAGTCTGATTTGCGAAGGGCTGGGAAGGTAGGCCAGATGAAGGTAGCCGGGCAGAGCCGCCTCCCATTCCGCTATCGTTGCCGCGAGTACCGATTCGGCCAGTCCGTAGGTGATGGCAGTGCGGTGTACGACCTTGCTTTGCCGGAAGTGTGCGGCCAGCCGCGGCATCACTTCCGTCTCCATCAGCTCCTTCATCTCGAAGGGAACGCCCGGCAGGGAGACGACCGCCTTGCCGCCCCGGGTGAACCACATGCCCGGTGCTGTACCGTGCATGTTCTGAAGTACTTCGGCCGAGGAGGGAACCGTCGCCTGCTCCCGATTCAGCTCGTTGTACTCGATGCCGCGTGCGGCGAGTATCCGGCCGTTGCGTTCGTAAGTTTCCCGGTCGCGTACCATTTCGCCGCCGAAGATGCCTGCCAGCGTCTGTTTCGTGATGTCGTCCTTCGTGGGACCGAGACCGCCGGTGACGATGACCGCGTCGGCGGTGCGCATGGCTCCCTCGACCGCATCGGCTATCTCCCGCCGGTCGTCGCCGACGGTGAGTTTCCGCACTACGGTGAACCCTGCTTCGTTCAGCCTTGCGGCTATCCATGCCGAATTGGTATCGACGATTTGGCCGATGAGGATTTCGTCCCCTATGGTGATGATTTCTGCTTTCATGTCGTATGGTTTTATCGGAGGGTAAATTTATGAAAAACCGTCGGCCGTTGTGTCGTTCGGGGCGGATATCTTCGGAGACGCGGAACGGTGTGAAGGTGCCGCCGGGTGTTTTCGTGCGGTGGCCGTCCGGTCGGCGGGTACGTTGCGAAAGCCGGTGACCCCGTACGGCTCCGGGCGGTTCCGGAGAAGAGGAGGTCCGGACACTGTCCCGATGCCGTACCGTCTCCGGTTCTCCCGCTTACTCCGGAAATTCGTGGGCGAGGATGCGCTGCGAGTCGCGGATGCTCTCCATGAGCCAGCGGAAGAGCAGGGCGGCCTGTTCGTCATCGGACAGCCGCCACGGAGCGTTGCCTGCCCGCAGTCGTGAGGAGAGTTGGCTGAGGAGGATGGCTGCGGAGGCGGAGACGTTGAGGCTCTCCACGAAACCGCACATCGGGATGCGGATGAATCCGTCTGCCGCCGCCTTGACCTCGTCGCTTATCCCGGCGTGTTCCGTGCCGAATATGAGTACGAAGGGGCTTTGCGATACGTCGAATGCTTCCGGTGAAGTGTCGCCGCTGTGGGGCGTGGTGGCGATGAGTCGGTAACCCGCCCCGCGCAGGGCGGCGAGTGCGCCGGCTGTGTTGGCATGCCGGTGCAGGTCAATCCACTTGTCCGTTCCCTTGACGATGTGGGTGTTGGGACTGAAGGGGCAGAGCGTTTCGACGGTGTGTATGTCCTGAATGCCGAACGCCTCGCAGTTGCGGATGATGGCGCTCGCGTTTTGCGGATGAAAGGTGTTCTCCATGCAGACGGTCATCCACCGGGTACGCATGGAGAGTACCTGTCGGAAGGTTTCGAATCGTTCGGGCAGGATGAACTGCGAGAGGTAGGCGATGCGCGGACGATACCACTCCGGGCTGCGCATTCCGTCATTGGCGGTATTTCCCATCTTCGTCGAGCAGTTTGATGTAACTGATGTAACGCTGTGGAGCGATGTCGCCCCGCTCTACGGCAGCGGTGACTGCACAGCCGGGTTCGTGCGTATGCGTGCAGTTGTAGTATTGGCAGTCAGGGGAGTGACGCATGAATTCCGGAAAGTAACGGAACACTTCGCCCGGTTCGATGTCCACGAGCCCGAATCCCTTGATGCCGGGGGTGTCGATGATGTTTCCGCCGCCTGCCAGCGGGTACATGCGGGCGAACGTGGTTGTGTGCATCCCCTTGTGGTGGTACTCCGAAATCCGGTTGATGCGGACATCTGCATCGGGTACGAGCGCCTTGATGAGGGTGGATTTGCCCGCCCCCGAGTTGCCTGTCAGCAGGGTGGTCTTTCCGGCCGTGAGTTCGCGCAGCTCTCCAGACCGGTGCCTTCGGTCGCCGACACGGGATAGACCGCATAGCCGGCGGTCTCATATATCGCGATGAACTCGTCCAGTTCGTCGGGCCGTTCCGCCGCGAGGTCGAGCTTGTTGAGGACGATGGCCGCCGGGATGGCGTAGGCCTCGCACGTCACGAGGAAACGGTCGATGAATTCGGTGTTGGTGACGGGCGAGAAGAGCGTCGCCACGAGCAGGGCCCGGTCGAGGTTCGAGGCGATGACGTGTGACTCTTTTGAGAGGTTCGAAGCGCGGCGTATCAAGTAGTTGCGGCGGGGTTCCACCGCCGTTATCGTGGCACCTTCAGGGGTCTCCTCGTAAAGGACGCGGTCGCCCACGGCTACGGGATTCGTCGTGCGGCTCCCGTTCAGGCGCAGCCTGCCGCGCAGCCGCGTCTCCCAGCCGTCTGCCGTCCGGCGTGAGGATGATGTAGCGGCTTCCCGTACTCTCTGTCACGATTCCTGTCTCCATATCCTGTGCTCCGTTATGCCGGTCGGGCTTCCGTCTCCGCCCGTTTCGTCTCTTCCTGCGAAGGCGTTTCGTCGAAAATCTTCTCCTTGGCCTTGACCAGGTAGGGGAAGACCGCGTCGGTCATCGCCTGGAGAGGTCTGTAGATGACCGAGTCGCTGATTGTTTCGGGCTTTACCCAATGGTAGTTGTCGTTCATCCTTGCGAAGAATCCAGTCAGTACCGCCAGCAGCATGCCTATCTTGACCACGCTCAGGGCAAGGCCGCCGAGCCGGTCGATGATGCCGAAACCGGTAAGGCGGAACACTTTTTTGAACAGGTAGCCGATGAGTGCCAGCACGAGGATGCTTACGACGAGTATCACGACGAAGCCCAGCACGGGGGAGAGCTCCTCGCCCGCACCGAGCCATCGCCTATCGTCCGGCTGAAGCGCATGGCGAAGAGGATGCCCAGCACGAGTCCCGCGATGCCGCACGCCTGTACGATGATGCCTTTGCGCCATCCGGCCACGGCGGCGATGAGGAGCAGGACGAGCAGTATGATGTCGAGCGTATTCATGTCGTCTCCTTTGCGATGGGATTATGTCACGAAAGTAGTAAAAAATCGCTACCTTTAACGCCGTGTGGAACGGGCGCGGCTTCACCGGCCGAGTGCCTGCGGGCGGAATCCCGCCTTTCGCAGGCCTCAGGGCCTGCCGCACATTCATCTGAACGGGGCTTATGAAAAGGTTTTTCTTCGTTTTGCTGGCGCTTCTGCCGGCGGTGTCTGCGCTGGCAGGGCGCGAGGTGTACGATATCGGCCGGGGCTGGAAATTCTATACCGTGGACCGTCGCGATTCGGTCGGTGTCACCCTGCCCCATACGTGGAACGATACGGATGCGGCGGTGGGGCGCCTGGATTATTACCGCGGGATAGGCAACTATTTCCGTTATCTGAAGGCCCGTCCGGAGTGGCGCGGCAAGCGTGTGTTCGTCCGTTTCTACGGGGCCGGTACGGTGGCCGACCTGATGGTGAACGGCCGCCATGCGGGGGAACACCGCGGCGGTAACAACGCGTTCGAGTTCGAGATAACCGATTTGCTGGATTACGGAGGGAAAAACCTCCTGTGGGTGATAGTGAACAACGGGGCGCGGCTGGACGTGCTGCCTACCGCGGGCGAGGAGAATGTTTACGGCGGACTCTTCCGGCAGGCCGAAATCATTGTGACCGAGCTGCCGCCATAGGCTTCGACGGTTATGGCGGCTGCGGGGTGCTTTTTGCCACGGAACGTGCGGACACGCTCCGGGCATCGGGC
>ENA-OUNI01000011-OUNI01000011.1-human-gut-metagenome-genome-assembly--contig:-NODE-11-length-58232-cov-2.878754_pt1 | contig 58232 bp, 83 predicted proteins | sample MGYA00242499_ERZ504580 | MGnify/ENA primary metagenome ERZ504580 (study PRJEB26092, sample SAMD00036315) | human gut metagenome | host: Homo sapiens | study: EMG produced TPA metagenomics assembly of... | reverse complement strand
TTTGGCAATAAAGTTAAGGCCAAGACCCAATGGACCCAAGGAAGAATCCTGCGCGTCGAACAGACGACGAAGTACTCGGCTATGAAGCTATTACGGTCTCCTGGCTTATCAGGAACTGCAGGCGTCTACCATGAAGCCGTCGACAATCTCCAGGGCCACTTGGACAACGTCCAGGCCCAGTACAACGTCGGCACCAAGGCCAAAGTCGACGTCCTCTCGTCCGATGTCTCCCTGGCCAACGCCAAGACGACGGCTATTACGGCAGATAACAACGTCGCTGTGGCCGAATCGAACTTGAACAACATCCTCGGCCTGCCCTTGGAAACGAAGCTCAACCTGGCCGACCATCAGCTTCCCTTCGATACGTACAACATTCCCTTCAGGAAGCGACGGACTATGCCATGAAGTATCGGCCGGAAGTCCTCCAGCAGCCATTGCCGTCCAGGAAGCGGAACGCAATATCGACATCGCCGATGCCGGCAATAAACCGACAGTAGCTATTACGGGCGGCAATGATTGGGCCGATAATACCTTCCCTGCATCGATGCCAATAGCGCAGCTGGAAAGTAGCTGCTGGCGTCACCTATAATTTCTATGACGGCGGCGCGACGAAGGCTAAAGTCAACCAGGCCAAACAGGATCTCCTTGTGGCCCGTGAAACGGAACAGAAGACTCGCGAAGTCGTCCAGCTGGAAGTCAAGCAGGCCTACCTCAACATCCGCAGTGCCGCCCAGAAGGTCGAAGAAACGCAGACCGTTGTCGACCAGGCCCGTGAAAACTATCGTATCCAGAATATCCGTTACCAGGCCGGAGTCGGCATCAACCTGGACGTCCTCGATGCCCAGCTGAGCCTCAACGAAGCCCAGGTCAACCACATCCAGGCCCTGTACGACTACAACGTCGCATTGCCAAACTGGAACAGGTTATGGCGTCGATGTCGAATCGGGTGTCATCCATCCGTCTTTGACGGCGACGACATATCGGGGATAAACAGGGCTTAAAGAGATGATGACAGGTTTTTAACAATTTACAAGGGAAATATCCTATTTATCATCTATTTCTTGATTTTCCTCAACTCCATAGGTAGAATAAAGAGAGAATTGTAAAGTGCGATTCTCTCTTTTTTGTATGCGGAGCTCGATTATGAAGAAAAAATGGATGGCTGCCTGTGGCGTCACGGCCTTCTTCCTGTCTGCAGGGATTGCCCTGTGGATGGAAAAGCCGGCTCTGACCCAGATGGCTGGCCAGGCGATTACGACAACTGCAAACAGTAAATTGAACGGGACCTTGTCGTTTTCTTCACTGGATATATCCCTGAATGGCCAGCTGGTCATGGCCAAGCCGGTCATTAAAGATACACAAGGGCGGGTCGTCATCGAAGGCGACGCCGTCCGGGTCTATGTCAATCCCGGTAAGATCATGACGGCCCTGAAGCAGGGCGAAATCCTTCAGGCCCTGGATACGGCCGATGTCGATGCGCCGGTCCTGCATCTCTGGCAGAATGAAGACGATGGCACGTGGAACGTGGCGTCGCTCATCAAGAAGAATCAGAGTACGACCGATGCCGGATTCCGCGGGGCCATCAACGTCCACAACGGGACTATTGACGCCCAATTACCGGACAGCACGGTCGTCACCGGAGAAAACGTCAACGGCAGCGTGGGTTTTGCCGATTATCCGTCGCTGGCCATTGATGCGTCCATGACCGTCGATGGCCAAATGGTGACGGCCCACGGGACGTATGCCTCGAACCGCCAGTATGACTTCACTGTCAGCGCCGACGCCATCAACGGGACCTATGCGTCGTCATTCATCCGTCGTCGGCCGATGTCGTCATCCGCAGCGGGACTGTCGAAAATGTCAAAGTACGCGTCGCGGACAGCCACAACGGCTTTTTCCTGTCCGGCCAGGCCGACGTATCTGACGGCCACGTCACCGTCCAGGGCCTTGAAGTAGACGGCCTGAAAGGCCATGCGGCCCTGACGAGCAAAGATATTACCTTATCGGACGTCGAAGGCCGTGTCAACGGCCAGGACTTCCGCGTCGGCGGGACTATCGTAACCAACGGCGACACGCCGGTATTCAACCTGAACGTCGACGTCCCGGGAGCCGACGTGACGGCCTTTGCCGATTATCTGCCCGTTGCCATCAGCGGGACAGCCGGTTTCAAAGGGACGGTCTGGGGGACGGTACAGGACGTGAATGCCCGCGGTACAGCGTCTCTGCACGATATGACTTATAACGGCTATACCGTCGATGAAGCCCAGGCAGATTTGATTTACAGTCAGAACCGGATCGATATCGATTCCCTGACGGCCCAGGCCTATGGCGCTTCCCTGAGCGGGAAGGGCGTCTATGACATCCAGAGCGGTGCCTATGAAGCCGATGCGACGTAGACGGACTGGACCTCTCGGCCGTGCCCGGCGTGCCTGTGGCGTCATGGGAAGTCTGTCGGCGTCGCTCCACGCAGCCGGCAACAGTAAGGATAACTCGATCATGGCGACAGGCCACGTGACGGCAGGGGACCTGTCTTATAATGGCCTGACTGTCGAATCAGCAGCCGGCGATGTGGACTATGATGGCCGCGTCGTGACCTTGCGCAGCGGTCACGCTGACCTGGCAGGCGGCAGTATCGACGTCAGCGGCTCTTATGAAGTGGACAGCCAGACGCCGCACCTGACCTTTACCGGCCATGACCTGCCCCTCGACGCCGCCTCGCCCTTCGTGTCCCTCCCCATGGATGGAACGGCCGATTTGTCCGGCCACGTTGAAGGGCAGCAGTGGGATGTGGCCTTCAATGCCCGCAGCGGCCAGATCAAAGGCGTCCCCTTCGACAGCATCGACGGGACGGCCCGGGGACAGGGCAGCCGCATCGAAATCCCGGCCCTCTACTGGCGCCGCGGTGATGGGACCCACACCCTGCGCGGCCAGGCGGACCTGGATGCCCGGACGATACAGGCATCGCTGACGACGGCGCATATGCGCATCGAACAGCTCCTGCCGGCTATCGGCAAGGCAGACCTGCCGCTCACTGGCTGGCCGATAATACGATTACCCTCAGCGGCAGCCTGGATAATCCGACGGCTTCCGGCTCGTTCCGCCTGACCAGCGGATCCTATGCAGGCTATCTCTATAAGAATGTCAGCGCCGATTACCGCCTGGATAATGGGACAGTCTATCTCTCGAACGGCGATATTTCTTCCTACACGGCATCCCTGGCCCTGTCCGGTTCCATCGGCGATACGCTCAATCTCGATTTGACCGGGAAGAACGTCGATATTTCCCGCCTAATACCGCAGAACAAGACGCCGCGCAGCGGATCTTTCGACGTCCAGGCCCATATCGGCGGCAGCTGGACAATCCGACGGCAGCCGGTTCACTGACGGCGGCCAATCTGGTCATCAACCACATGGCCCTGAACAATGTCCACGGCGATTTTGCCTATTATGACAATATGCTGCGCCTGACGGACCTTCATTTCGCCCAGCTCGGCGGGACGTATGACGGCAATTTATTGTATAATACGAAATCGTCCCTCCTGCGGGGCCAGGCGACGGTCGTCAACGGCGACATTGCCGGCCTGCTCAAGGTCGCGGCCCTGCCGGTACAGGATATTGCCGGCAAGCTGAATGGCCAGGTCGACATCAGCGGCACAGGTGACAACCCGACGGTCTCCATGAAGGGGACCATCAGTGACGCTTCTTTCGGCGGCCAGGCCGTCGAACCGGCTGACATCGACGTCCAGATGGAAAACGGCGTCGTCACCATCAACAAGATGGCCCTGAATATCGGCAGCGGTGTCCTGGCCGCCCAGGGGACGTATGCCCTGCACGGTCCGGTGAAATTGTCCGTCGCCGCCAAGCAGTTCCCGGCCAAGGCCCTGACCGACGTCCTGGGACATAAAGACTTCGTCGTCGATGCGCCTATCGACTTTGCCGCTGACCTGAGCGGTACAGGCGATGACCTCCAGGCCGACGTATCGGCCCAGCTGGGAAGCGGCACGGCCAACGGCATTTCCTTTACGGGAGCTTATGCCCTGTTCAACATCCGCAACGGCCTGATCACTTTGCAGCAGGCCAGCGGCAGCCGCGACCCCTATAAGGTCAGCGCACACGGTACCATTCCCGTCAGCGCCTTGTCTGGCGGCAAGACCGGCGAATCCATGGACCTTTCGCTGCAGCTCGATAACGCCGGCCTCGATGTCCTGACTTTCCTGACGCCTTACGTCACCGAAGCCGACGGTCCCATCCAGGGGGCCGTCAAAATCGGCGGAACTCTGGATGCGCCGACGGTCAACGGCGATATTGCCGTCAAGAACGGCACCATCAAGTTCAAGGACACGGCTTATCCCCTGGCCAACATCAATGCTGACCTGGCCTTCAAAGGCCGTTCGGCCGTCCTCAGCGGCAGCGGTACTATGGATAAGAAAGGGAAGAAGAATCCCGCAGCATCAGCCTTGACGGCAAAGCCGCCTGGAGTGGCCGCAGCTTAGATTCGTATTCCCTGGCGGCTGATTTTTCCGGCCTCTATCTGAATTGCCCTTATTACGACGGTCCCATTACGGGCTATGTCAACGTCACGCCTGGTGACGGGCGGCCTAAAGTGAGCGGCCTCATGCAGGTCGACAATACGACTGTCGACATTCCCCTAGCCCTGGCCAGCAGCAGTGAAGGGCCGATTTGGACCTGGACTTCACCCTGACTTTGGGCAATAAGGTCCGTCTGTACAATCCCGCTCTGTACGACTTGATGGTCAATGGGTCGGTCACCTTCCAGGGCAACCTCAATCATCCCCATCCGTCGGGACGCTTTGAAGCGATGCGGGGGACCGTCCATTATTTGGACACCAATTTCCGCGTGACCAAGCTAAGGCCGATTTCTCACGGTATGATTCCTTCCTGCCCTATGTCGACGCTGAAGGCTTCAGCCGCGTCGGCCAGTACAATGTCATGCTGACCCTGCGCGGCCAGGCGGACAACATGGACCTCATGCTCCGCTCCGACCCGCCCCTGACGAAGCAGCAGATCGTATCGCTCATTACCCTGCGCAACAGCGGCGGCCGCCCCCAGAGCTCCCTCAGCGAGGAAGATCTGGACAGCCTCCTCGGATCGGGCATCCGCATGACCCTGAACAGCCTGGGCCTTACACAGAGCCTGGAAAAGGCCTTGTCCCTGGATATGCTCACCGTCACCAACGGCTCGCTGAACCTCAATGATAAGAATACCGATGTGAGCCGCAACTATTACAACATTGAAATGGGGAAATACCTGTTCAACGACTTCATGGTCACGGCGGCTTTCGGCATCAACCACGGCGACGACCGCTTCGGCTTCATGTACGACCTGGGCAGCAAGTTCAGCGTCAACGCCTGGACGTCCGACGACGACAGTTTCATCGGCGGTGCCTATAAGTATTCGTTTTGATTCCGTATATGGGGTCATGCCGTTGCATCCGGGGATTGATGCAGGACGCCATACATACAGGAATAACGGGAAGGAAACATGTCCTGAAGCGGGCTTGCCACGTGCAAGCCCCTACAGATGGGACACAGGCCCATCCCTGTATATGTGTGGATACGCCATTGCCTTTGTAGGGGCGCCCACGTGGGGCGCCCGTCCCTATATATGTGTGAATTCCATTTGAATGAAAAGGTGGTGAAAGGCCATGTTAGACGATTATCTGAAAGAATTACAGCACATCACCCTGCTCCAGTCCGACGAAGAACGGGCCCTGTGGCAGGCCTATAAGGACGAGGGGAATCTGGAGGCCCGCAGCCGCCTCATCGAGCAGTACCAGCCCCTGGTCTTCAAAGAGGCCATGCGCTGGCACATCCATCGCGACATCCTGTCCGACGCCCTGCAGGAAGGGACGCTGGGCCTCATCGAAGCCGTGGAACGCTATGATTACCGCCGTGGCGTGGCCTTCCCGCTCTTTGCCGTCCACCGCATCCGCGGGGCCATCCTGGACTATCTGAAGCGCGAAGCGCCGTCAGCGCCGTATCCCTTGACGAACCGGATGAACGGGGCGTGACGTTGCAGGATACGCTCTGCGATGAGCGCCAGGACCTGTCGAAGCCACGAGCCGCCAGCTGTTACTGGAAAAGGTCGGCCACGTCTTGAAAAGGCTGCCCGAAAAGGAACAGGCCGTTGTCGAAGGCGTGTACCTGAACGACGTGGAGCAGAAGCACCTGGCCAAGAGCCTGGACGTCAGCCTGCCTTACGTCTATCGCCTGCAGAAACGGGGCATCCGCCGCGTGCGCGGCATGCTCAGCCGGTTCATCCATGAGAGCCGCCACTAAAATTTTTTTTACATTTTCTTAAAATTGGCCCGTTTTTAGGTGAAAATAATCGAAAAATGCTGTAAAATATAGATTATAGCATGTTTTTGCGCCTTTTTGCCGGTATAAATTCATACGGCCTTTGCCGATTTTATAAAGGTATTCGTTTAGGCAGAAAGGAGAAGGCTGTATGAAACATTCCCAACGCGACACGGTTCACCGGGTCCGGGCTGTCCGGTCCTGGCTGGAAAAGGCCGAAGCCTCGTTTGATGAAGAGTCCGATATCAAGGGCGAACTCAATCTGATGCTGGCCGAAGCGGAAATGAAGAATTTGCGCAAACACCATCCAGTCAGCAGGAACTGGCTGCGGGCCGGTGCCATGGTTACGGCCTTCTTCCTGGCGCTGGGCGGCTGGTATGCCTTCCGCCTGACCGGACAGGAAGAACGGCCGCCGGCCGTCGAGGCCGTCGTCCAGGATACGGCGGCAGGGAATGAAGCGGGTCAGGACCCGGTGGATACGGCTGCGTTTGTGGCCGAACCGGTCCCGGCAGGCAGCGTGCAGCCTCCTGTCCAGGAAGGAACCGTGCCGGCGGCAGCATCTGCGCCGCCAGCAACCCCTACCGGAGACGAACCGCCTGTGCAGCCAGCCGCCACGGCTGCAGCCGTACCGGAACCGCCAGCAGCGGCTCCGGTACGGGTGGAAAGGAAGGCAGTCTTGTCGGACCGCCAGGTACAAGCTACTGTACAAGAAGCACGTCATACCTTGCGCGGTACAGGTATTACGAAATAGATAATGGAGGATTTTTATGAATATGCGGAAGAAAAAACTTCTCGCCCTGATGGTAACCGGTGCGATGATGACGTGCCCTGTTTGGGCTGATGATACGACAGCGGCGACAGGTTATGAGTCGTCGGGCAGCCAGACGGTTACATCTGGCTCGGCAGCCGCTCCGGCGGATGACCAGAAAACAGCTGTCAATACGGTCGTAACCTCGCCCAATGATGAAACGACAGCCGATGCCATGAAAGCGGCTAAATCGGGCCTGACGGGCTATGAAACGGCAGAAGAACTGGCCGCCATTGCGGCTGGTAAGAGTCCGGCTGCAGTTCAGCAGGAAACGGCAGAAGCCGTCCACAAGGAAAATGAAATCCTCAACCCGGCTCCTGTCGATACGACGCCGCAGATCACAGGCGATAAAGTCAGCTATATGAGCGGTACCAGCGACATGCAGTTCGATACGTCCGTTCCCGGCTATCCCATGCGGTCATTCAGCCAGCCAGGACGTGGCCCTGCCTTATGGGGAAGCCGTTACCGATGCCGACTTGAAACCCTATATCGACAAAGTAGCTACAGCCGTTACAGTCGGTCCCGTGCCGGAAGCCCAGATCGAACAGAAACTCCTGCCGCAGCTGGCCATGCGCGTCGGCGATGCCGTCAACATGGACTACATCCGTCACGACCTCAACGTCATCGGGGCGACGGGCCTGTTTTCGACGGTCAAGCCGTCCTTTACGACTGTACCGGAAGGCGTTTCCCTGAACTATACGGTCCAGATGAATCCGGTCGTCAAGAAAATCGACATCGTCGGCAACGAATCCCTCAGTACAGGTGATTTGATGAAACTCGTCGCCACGACGCCGGGCACGACGCTCAACACCGCCGTCGTCAGCCACGACGTAGCCAATATCAACACGGCCTTTGCCAATGCCGGTTATATGATGAGCCGCGTCTCCGATGTCCGCCTCGACGACGAAGGGACACTGCACATTGCCATTTCCGAACCGCGTATCGAAAACATCAACCTCCGCGGCAATACCAAGACCAAGAATAAGGTCATCATGCGTGAGCTGCGCATGAAGAAGGGCGATATCTTCAACAAGAACGCGGCCAGCCGCAGTATTCAGCGTGTTTACAACACTGGCTATTTTGAAGACGTCAACGTCCGCCTCCTGCCGGGCCAGCGCAATCCCAAAGACGTCATCGTCGAAATCGACGTCACCGAACAGAAGACAGGTTCGGTCACCATCGGTGCCGGTTATTCTGACTCGGACGGCCTGGTCGGCATCCTCGGCCTGGCTGAAACGAACCTGCGCGGTACAGGCGATAAGTCAATATCAGCTGGGAATTCGGCGGCAACACGGATAGCAACAAGAACTACATCTTCTCGTATACCCATCCGTACCTCAACGATGCCGGCGACTCCATCGGCTTCAGCATCTTCGACCGCGAATCGGAATACGACGATTATGATGAAAAGGGCAATTCCGTCGCTGAATATGACCGCCGGACCAATGGCTTCAACGTCACGTACGGCCGTGTCCGCAGCGAATACGTCAGCGACTACGTCACTTTGGAAACAAAGCGGACGAAATACACCGATCACGATAGCGGGTTTAACTATAGAAACGATGCAAAAGACCCTGATAATAAAGGATATGATTTTGCGGGAATGGATTACTTGGGTAAGAACTTCGGCCGCACCAATAGCCTGACCTGGTCCCACGTCTTCGATAACCGCGACAACGTCTACGACCCGACGAAAGGCAAGCGCCTGTCCTTTACGGGCACCTGGGCTGGCCACGGCATGGGCGGCGACTTCGACTACTTCAAATTCATCGCCGAAAACCGCCTGTACTATAAAGTTGGCCGGGCCCACGTCATCGCCGTCCGCCTCATGGGCGGTATCGCCACCGGTGATATGCCCTACAACGACCTGTTCACCCTCGGCGGTGCCGACAGCTGCGCGGCTATGAAGACGATGAATTCCGCGGCAACAAGATGTACGAAGCGACCGTCGAATACCGCTATCCCATTGCCAAGAAGATCCAGGGCGTCGTCTTTACCGACGTGGGCAATGCCTGGGGTGGCGTAGAAAACATCCCCTGGTACCATGAAAACAATAAACTCCATTATTCCGGTGGTATCGGCTTCCGCATCACCACGCCGATCGGGCTATCCGCCTGGATTACGGCGTAGGCCAGGATGGCGGCAAGTTCCACTTCAGCTTTGGCGGTAAGTTCTAAGACGATGAAAGGTCGTGGATGATGAAGATCCGCACTTATTTATTGACTGTCTTTGCCGTCTGTGCTAGTCTTAGTAGTGCTACAGCAGCATCGGTAGACCAAGTGACGGTCCATGTTGCCTCCGTAGAGGAGGCGATTCCGCCATTAGTCGAGAAACGCATTGCTGCCAGCATCCAAACTGTAGGGAACCACATATTCCTCAACCACGACAGCGGGGAAATCGTCAGCCGTCATGAAGAATACGAGCGAACCGTCAACGATATCATCAACCGCGTCCTCATAGGCTATACGGTGGAATCCCTTGCCATCCATCCCGCAGCCGGACGGACCTGGATGTGCGCATCCGCCCCTGGGGCGATACGATCCGCAAAGTCTACTTTGTTATCGACTACGGCGCTCTGCCGGCGATGGGCCAGGCCCTGGTCGATAAGGACCTGGAACACGCCGGGGATATGGCTGAGAGCCTGCTCACGGGACTGCCCGTCGATGCCCTGGATTGGGCTAACGGCGCCGTCAAGTCGGTCCTGGAGAATGAACTGGAAGACCGGGTGCCGGAATTCTATCCGCACATCGTCATCCACGGCGGGCCCGAGACAGACGTCACGGTCTATATGCTGCCCAAGCTGCCTGTCGTGCGCAACGTCCGCGTCGCCATCAAGGGCGATGATGTGCCCAAGGTCATCTTCCTCAGCGCCCGCAACCATCTGGAACGGGACTACGCCGGACTGGACGGCCTGCCTGTCGCCTTCGTTAAGCGCCATGAGCGGGACATCGCCGCAGCCTTGCAGGAAGACGTCCAGCGTCAGTGGGTCGTCAAGAACTACGGCCTTCACGTGACGCCGTCCTTGTCGCTCGGTGAGGATACGACCATCGACCTTACGTCGAAGACGGCTTTTTATGACATCCGCGGCGGAGCCTATATCGACGCCGCCCGTGACCACAGCAGCGACGAAGATACGGTCCTCATGCCATCTGGCCGCAAGATCGGCAGTCATCACGAAATCTACGGCGCCGTCAAGTTCATGCCGTCTTCGCTGGACTGGAATTTCATTCCCGGCTACTTTTACCGCTTTGCCGGCAGAACACAGGCGGGATACCAGTTCGAGAGCCTCGACGACAGCCAGCACCTGTGGCTGCGCCAGCCCTTAGGCGGGCGGTGGACCCTGCGCTACGACCGGGACCTGACGCATGACGATTCCGAAGTCGGCCTGCACTATCGCGTCGATGATTATGTCGGTTTGGAATATATCGTGTCCGACCACGATGCTTGGCTCCGGATTATCGGTTATTTGTAATACAAAAGGAGAAGTTTTATTATGATGTCTGAAATAGGTAAGAAACGCAATATCAAGATTTTTTCGGCTGTTATCGCAGCTATCTTCGTCTTCAGTGTTGCCGGCCTGGCTATCATGCAGACGGGCAACCCTGTCAATGCGGCTCCGTCGAGCAACATCGGCGTCGTCGATACGAGCAAGATCATCACTCCTGATAATCAGGACGCCGTTGCGGCACAGAAACAGCTCCAGCAGGCTGGCGAAGACATGCAGAAACAGTTTGAACAGCAGTCGGCCGGCATGGACGACCAGCAGAAACAGCAGCTCTTCCAGAAGATGCAGGGCGAACTGCTACGAAACGCCAGGAAATCTTCAAAGGCATCAAAGATAAAGTCGACACGGCTGTCAGCGATGTTGCCAAGACCAAAGGCCTCAGCCTCGTCGTCGACAAGAGCGTCGTTCTCTATGGCGGTACGGATATTACCGACCAGGTCGCTAAAGAACTGAACAAGAACTCCGGCTCCAGCAGCTCCGACAGCAGCGCCAACAGCTCCAGCAGTTCGGACAGCTCCAGCAGCAGTAACCAGTAAGGAGTCTTTATGAAACGGATATATGCGGCAGCCGGTGCCGCGGTCCTCATGGTCTGTCTTCTCGCCGGCTGGTGGTTCTTCAGCCACCGCAGCCAGCCGGCCCCGTCGACAGCTGCGGCGCCGGTCTATGCCTATGCAGACCTGGAACACGTCGTCATGAGCCACCCGCGTTATAGCGAGTATCACCATTTAGAACTGGAATACAACGCTATGGTTGCCCAATATCAGTTTGAACAGTGGAACTATTCCCAGAAGCTGCTGCCGAAGGGACGTCGGTCCAGAATTTTGCCGCTGCCGACGCCGCAGGTACGGCAGCCCTCGACCAGGAACTGCAGGCCAAAGTCGCCCTCAAAGAGAACGAGCTCAACAACCGGCTGAAACAGCGGTATGATTCGCTCGTCCAGGAAAAGAAGAAGACGACGCCTGTCATTTCCCAGGCCGACACGTTGAAAATCGTCAATCTCCAGTTGAAGCTGAAGACCCTGTCCCTGTCTAAAGAAGAACGGGCAGCGACAGAGGAACAGCTCCAAACCTTGCTCAAAGGCAGCCAGGCCGACGTCCAGGTGACCAACCGGACAGCCGATGAAATCGCGGCCCTCATGGCACCGGATAAGGCCCAGGCCAAGAAAGAGCTCGATGACTACGCCCAGCAGGTCAAGAAAGACCTGGAAGGACGCAAGGCAGACAGCCAGCAGGTCTTCCAGCAGCAGCTGGGCGTCTTGCAGGACCGGCCGGAACCGGCTGTGTGGAACAAGGAATGGAAAGATAAACTCGATGCAAAAGAAAAAGAAATGAAAGATGTGAAAGACGCCATCATGGCAGATATCCGCGATAAAGCCGCTGATGTCGCCCAGGAACAGGGCTTTGAGATGATCTTCGCCAACTACGAAGGCATCGGCACGGCTACGGATGTTACCGATGATATTATTGCCAAGTTGGCATAACAGGAGGCTTTTAGCAATGAAAAAAGTTTGGAAGCGCTTAGGAATCGTCACCGCAATGCTGGCCCTGACGGGTATGCTCGCCGGCTGTGGCGGAAAAGATAATGTAGGCGTCGTCGACATGTCGCGCGTACAGAAAGAAGCGCCCCTGGTCCAGCAGTATAAACAGAAGACCGAAGATAAACAGAAATCCATCGAAAAGGAATTGCAGGACGCACAGCAGTCCATGTCGGCTGAAGATTTCCAGAAGAAACAGCAGCAGGCCCAGCAGGAACTCAATATTTTCGGCGCCAGCATGCAGCGTCAGTTCATGTCGGACATCCAGAGTAAGTTAGGCGACATCGCCAAGGATAAAAATGTCGGCATCATCGTCGTCAAAGAAGCCGTTCCTTCCGGCGGCATCGACGTAACCGAGATTTAATTGCCAAATTGCAGTAAAAAAAGGGGTTGTATATCGTGAAGAAAACAGTACAGGAATTAGCAGTATTGCTGGGCGGCACGGTCATCGGCAAGGGTGACGCCGTCATTGAAGACGTGAAAGGCCTGGCCGAAGCCGGTTTGCAGGACATTACCTTTGCCGTCGATCCGTATACGGAATATTTACCGCAAGTCCATGCCGGTGCCGTCATTGTCGAAAAAGAAGTTCCTGCCGGAGATAATACGCTCGTCGTCGTAGAAAATCCCCGCCTGGCTTTTTCCCAGCTCCTCGTGCTGTTTCACCCCCGCCAGTCGGTCACGCCGGGCATCCATCCGACAGCCATCATCGACGGCAACGCCTCTATCGGCGAAGACGTAGCCATCATGCCTTATGCCGTCATCGGCAAGAACGTCGAAATCGGCAAGGGCTCGACGATTTATCCCTACGTCTTTTTAGGCGATAATGTCAAGATCGGCGAAGGTTCGGTACTCTATCCCGGTGCCGTCATCCACGAAAACTGCGTTCTCGGAAAGAACGCAGTCATCCGGCTCACGCCGTCATCGGCGGCGAAGGCTTCGGCTTTGCTACGGAAAAGGGCAAGCATACGCGGATCCCGCAGATCGGCAACGTCACCCTCGGCGACGATGTCGAAATCGGCGCCTGCACGTGTCTCGATAATGCAACCCTGGGTTCGACGAAAGTTGGCAGGGGGACGAAAATCGACAACCTCGTCCATCTCGGCCACAACGTCGAAATCGGTGAAGACTGTTTCCTCATCGCCCAGACGGGCATCGCTGGCAGCACCAAAGCCGGCAATCACGTTATCTTTGCCGGTCAGACCGGCTGCACTGGCCACATCACCATTGGCGACAATGCCGTCTTTGCCGGCAAATCGGGCATTACGGGCAATGTCAAGGGCAACCAGGTCTATGCCGGGTTCCCCATCCGGCCTCACATGGAATGGAGCCGTACCCAGGTCTACCTGAAACACCTGCCGGAAATGGCCAAGACCGTCAAAGCCTTGCAGAAAAAAATCGCTGAACTGGAAAAGAAATTAGAACAACAGTAAGAGGATTTGCCTATGTACACCTTTATGAAATGTCTGAGCTGGATCATCTGCCACATTCCAGAAGGCTGTCGCCGGGCCCTAGGCACCTTTTTAGGTGCCTTTTTCTGGACTTTCGTCCCCAAGAAGCGCAAGGTCCTGGCCCAGCAGCAGATTTTGGACTGCGGTCTGACCGATGATCCGGAAAAGGCCATGGCCATCGCCAAGGCCAGTACGGTCCGGTTCGGGCCCATGATCATCGAAGTCCTGTCGTATCCGCGCTATACGAAGGAGATGCTCGACGAAAAGATTACCTGGCACGGCAAGGAATACCTGGACGAACTCAAAGCCAGCGGCGAAGGGGCCGTCTTCATGGCATCCCATGCCGGCAACTGGGAACTCCTGGGAGCTGTCCTGGCCATGAATGGCTATCCCCTCATCTCCGTTGCTCAGGAACAGAACAGCAAGAGCGCCGATACCTTCATCAACGAGTACCGGGCCATGATGAAGCAGCACGTCACTTACAAGACGGGCATCCGCGACATGGTCCGCTTCCTCCGCGACGGCCACTACATCGGCCTGCTCATGGACCAGGACCCGGGCTATACCGGCATCATGGTCAAACTCTTTGGCATGGACACCCTGACGGCTGACGGACCGGCCAAGATGGCCGGCATCGCCAATTACCCCATCGTGTCGACCTTCATCCACGAAGACCGGCCGTACCACCACATCGTCGAAGTCCTGCCGCCCATCAAGCCGTACACAGCGGACCACAAGCTCTCGAAAGAGGAAAAGAACCGCATCATGTACGGAACGACACAGGAACTCAATGACCGCCTGGAAGCCCATATCCGCAAGTATCCAGAAGACTGGTTCTGGCTGCACAATCGCTGGAAATGGACTAAACGGTATAAAATAAAACAAGCTGAAAAGGGGGCTGGCGTATGAAGGCTTATGTCATCATGCGTAGTCACTATTACTTCGTAGTTTGTAGTTCGGAGTTTGCAGTTTGTAGAAAATGGCTCTAAATTTAAAACCATTCACTAAAAACTACAAACTGCAAACTTAATACTCAAAAAGAGGCTGTCTTCAGGGACAGCCTCTTTTTTGCCTTACAATCCACGACAAATGGGGCGAAAAATGCTATGATTAAGGAAAGACATTCTTCACTTAGGAGGGACGATCGTGAATATTTTCTTATATCTCATCGCTATCATCTGTTTTGCCGTTCCCAGTTATAACTGGTTCGCTACGGGTCATCTGTCCGGGACGTTCAGTCTCGTCTTCGGCGTCTTCATCCTCTACTGGATTCACCGCCGCAATAAGAAGAAGTTCAAGCCGGAACTGGAATTTTCCAGCGGCAACGAAGAAGTGGACAAGCTGAACGACGAGCTCTTCAGCAAAGCCGTCGATGATTTCAACGCCATTGAAAAAGAAATGAAGCACGTCGATGACGACGAACTGCGGAAACAGCTGCGCAAGATGCAGGGCATTGCCAAGAATTTCCTGACCTACTTGCAGCAGCATCCGGAACGGATGAGCCTGGCCCGGCGCTTCGTCGATTATTACCAGGACCGGGCCCTGCTCCTGGTCCGCAAGTACCAAGAGCTGGAAAAGACGGGCTTGAAGCGCAGGAAGTGCAGCAGTCGAAATGGGAGATCAAGCAACTCCTGGATAAGTTCGACGAAGCCTATGAAGACCAGTTCTCCAAGGTCCTCAATGCCCAGCTCATGGACCTCGACGCCGAAATGAAGGTCATGAAGCAGAACATGGCCGCTGACGGCATCCAGACGGAACCGCCCAAGGTGGAACCGCAGGCTAAGCGCAGTGATGACCTGGTCGGGACGATCATCGATTTAGCCGACCAGTTCTTGAATACAAAAAGAAGTAGGTAGATACTATGGCCGATATCAATTTGAATGACCTTTTAGAGAAAAAGCAGGCTGACAGCCAGAAAGCCCTGCCAGCCGTCGATGAAAAGCACGAAGTAGCTCATTTCAATGCCCAGGTCGAAAGCCTGACGCCGGAAGAACGGCAGCAGGTCGACACCATCAAGGATGCCATCGACCTGGTCGATTCCAACGCCATCGTCCAGTACGGCAGCGCCGCCCAGAAAAATATCGCCACCTTTTCGGACAGCGTCTTGTCGACGGTCAAGAGTACGGACCCGGCCGCAGCCGGTGACCTGCTCAACGACCTGGTCAAGCGGGTCAAGTCCTTTGAAGACGAAAACGACGAGGACCAGGGCTTCCTGGCCAGCCTGCCCGTCGTCGGCTCGCTGTTCAAGAAAAAAGAAGCCCTGACCCAGTCCTATACGACGCTGGCCGCCCAGATCGACAAGATACAGGCCGGCCTGGACAGCCAGAAAATGACCCTCATGAAGGACATTGCCATATTCGACGGCCTCTACGATAAGAACCTGGAATACTTCAAACAGCTCCAGCTCTACATCCAGGCCGGTGAAGAAAAGATACAGGAACTGAACTTGACGACGATTCCCAAGCTGGAAGCCCAGGCCCAGGTTTCAGATAATCCCATGGCCGTCCAGGTCGTCCAGGATTTCAAGAATTCCGTCAGCCGCTTTGAAAAGAAGGTCCACGACCTGAAAATCAGCAAGACCATTGCCATCCAGACGGCACCGCAGATCCGCATCATCCAGAACAACGACAAGATCCTCGTCGACCGCATCCAGAGTGCCATTTACAACACCATCCCCTTGTGGAAGAACCAGATGGTCCTGGCCCTGGGGCTGGGGCGGCAGAAAGAGGCCCTGGAAATGCAGCAGGCCGTGTCCAATACGACCAATGAACTGCTCAAGCGCAACGCCGCCATGCTCAAGCAGAATTCCCATGATACGGCCGTCGAAAATGAACGGGCCATCGTCGATATCGAAACGGTCAAGCAGGTCAATGAAGATTTGATCAGCACCATCGAAGATACGCTGCGCATCCAGCAGGAAGGACGGCAGAAGCGGCAGGCCGCCGAAGCCGAACTGGTCCAGATCGAAGATCGCCTGCGGGAAGCCCTGTTAAAAGGCGCCGGCCACAACTAGAAACTGCAAACTACAGACTACAAACTACGGACTATCCCTTAGAGCCAGCCGAATTTTTTGCAGGCTTCCAGGATGCCGCCCTTATCGTTGTCGCCCGTGACGTAGTCGGCATGGGCTTTCAGCTCATCCCGGCCGTTGCCCATGGCGATGGAGAAGAAGGGCTTGCGGAACATGGAAATGTCGTTCATGCCGTCGCCGAAGACGACAGCATCTTCCGGGCGGCCGCCGACGAGGTCCAGCATGCGCAGGATGCCGCGGCTCTTGTCGGTCGGTTCGATGAGGTACGTGTGGTCGATGTATTCCAGGTGGGGCAGGCCGTATGTCGGCGGTTCGTCTTCGAGGCGCTGGGGCCGGGCGTACATGATTTTATAGACGGCCGTCAGGTTTTCGATGGGGACCGGGCGGATGACGGTTTCCATGTAATTGCGCGGGTCGTCGTGAGGGAAATCAGCATACGGCGTATAGCGGTTGATCGTATTGTCCCGTGACGACGGCCCAGGGATAGTGGCGGTCCGTCAGGTCGCGCAGCAGGGCTTTGCAGTTCTCCAGGGGCAGGCCGGTCATTTCCAGGATTTTCCCATCCAGGGACAGGCTGTTGCCGCCGTCGGCGACGACAGCCGGTATGCCGTAGCGGTCGGCAAAGGTCTGCGTATCGTGCTGCAGGCGGCCCGATGCGATGGCGATGAAATGGCCTTCCTGGACGAGGCGGCGCAGGCAGTACAGCGTGTCTGCCGGGATGATGCTGGAGATCCCCAGGCCCAGGGTCCCGTCGATATCAAAGAAAAAGTATTTTTTCGTCATGAGTCTATCCTTTCTCGGAAAATTAAGAAACTTCTTTATTATAGCATATATAAATTTCTCCCAAAATCCCCTTTTGCCATTGACAGAAGGGGTCCTTTTTTTACATAATAAAGTGAATGTCTATTTATTTTCGATCACATAAAAAGGAGCGATTTGACTAATGAGCACCATTGATACGACTTGTGTAAATGCCATTCGTGTATTGTCGGCTGACGCCATCCAGAAGGCCAACTCCGGCCATCCCGGCCTGCCCCTCGGCGCAGCCCCCATTGCATACGAACTCTGGGCAAATCACATGAACCATAACGCAAAGGACCCGAAATGGGCGAACCGCGACCGCTTTATCCTCTCGGCTGGCCACGGCTCGATGCTGTTGTATTCGCTGCTCCATTTCTACGGCTACGGCCTGACCATGGACGACATTAAACAGTTCCGTCAAGACGGCTCCTTGACACCGGGTCATCCGGAATACGGCCACACGACGGGCGTCGAAGCGACGACAGGCCCCCTCGGCGCCGGCCTGGGCATGGCTGTCGGCATGGCCATGGCAGAAGCTCACTTGGCAGCTATTTTCAATAAACCGGGCTATCCCGTCGTCGACCACTACACCTTCGCCCTCTGCGGCGACGGCTGCCTGATGGAAGGCATCTCTCGGAAGCCTTCTCCCTGGCAGGGACGCTCGGCCTTTCCAAACTCATCGTCCTCTACGATAGCAACAACATCTCTATCGAAGGCAATACGGACATCGCCTTTACGGAAAATGTCCAGGCCCGCATGGCTGCCTTCGGCTTCCAGACGATTACCGTCGAAGACGGCACGGACCTCGACGCCATCGGCAAAGCCATCGAAGAAGCCAAAGCCGACAAGGAACATCCGTCGTTCATCACCATCAAGACCCAGATTGGCTATGGCTGCCCGGCCAAACAGGGCTCGGCTGCCGCTCATGGCTCGCCGCTGGGTGAAGAAAACATCGTCGCCATGAAAGAAAACCTGGGCTGGCCGAAACCGCAGGAAACCTTCTACATCCCGGACGAAGTCTATGCTCATTATGCTGAATTGAGCCAGAAAGCCGGCGCAGCCGAAGCGGATTGGCAGAAACTCTTTGCCGACTACGCTGCCAAATTCCCGGATATGAAAGCTAAATGGGATGCTTTCCACAGCGATGTCGATGCACAGGCCCTCTTGAATGATGAAGATTTCTGGGCTTATGAAGATAAACCGCAGGCTACGCGCAGCTTGTCCGGCACGATGATCAACCGCCTGAAAGACATCATGCCTCAGCTCTTTGGCGGCAGCGCCGACCTGGCTCCGTCGAACAAGACGGAAATGAAAGGCGAAGGCTTCTTCAGCAAGACCGATTACAGCGGCCGCAACGTCCACTTCGGCGTCCGTGAACTGGCTATGGGCGCCATCACCAATGGCCTGGCCCTTCACGGCGGTATCCGTCCGTATGCCGGCACGTTCTTCGTCTTCAGCGATTACATGAAACCCATGATCCGCCTGGCTGCCCTCATGAGCCTGCCGACGACGTACGTCCTCACGCACGACAGCATCGGTGTCGGCGAAGACGGCCCGACTCACGAACCGATTGAACAGCTGGCCATGCTCCGTTCCCTTCCTAACGTCAACGTCTTCCGTCCGGCTGACGCTACGGAAACGGCTGCCGGCTGGTACCTGGCTGCGACCAGCCAGAAGACGCCGACGGCCCTCGTCCTGACCCGCCAGAACCTGCCGCAGCTCGCCGGCAGCAGCAAAGAAGCCCTGAAAGCGCTTACGTCATCGCCGATGCCAACAAGGCGTTCCCGATGCCATCATCATGGCCAGCGGTTCGGAAGTCGAACTGGCTGTCAGCGCTAAAGACGAACTGGCTAAAGAAGGTGTCGACGTCCGCGTCGTCAGCATGCCTTGCATGGAACTCTTTGAACAGCAGGACGAAGCCTATAAAGAACAGGTACTCCCGAAAGCTGTCCGCGCCCGCGTCGCTGTCGAAGCCGCTTCGGACTTCGGCTGGGGTAAATACGTCGGCCTCGACGGGACGACGGTTTCCATGAAATCCTTCGGTGCCTCCGCTCCGGCCGGCATCTTGTTCAAGAAATTTGGCTTCACGACAGAAAACGTCGTAGCCGCCGTAAAGAAAGTCGTAAAATAATCGTGGTTCGTGGTTCGTGGTTCGTGGTTCGTGGTTCGTGACTCGTAGGGGACGTCCAAAGGGCGCAGTCAGCAGTCAGCAGTTGGCCGTTAGCAGCTAGCCCTACCCCCTACCCCCTAATCTCTAGCCACTAACCACTAGCCCCTAACCACTTAAAAGGCGCTGTCTTCATGCGACAGCGCCTTTTTCATTTGTCAAGGCTTGATTTTTCTTCTATATTTTATTATACTAGATGCAAGAAGAAACCCTACTGTGTACGTAAATGGTCTCGATGTTTTGAACCAACACTTTTTACATTGGGAGTTCGGGCTCTATATCGTTAGGCAATGCCTTCACTGGACTGTCGACCCTTATAGGAGAACACCCACCTGCTTAGGCAGGCTCAAAACTCGGTTTATAAACGGCATGGTGGGGCTCTTTTCTTATTCGAGAATTTAGTTATTTCGTCCGCCGCTGAGGAGACTTGGCGGCGTTCTATTTAGTCTGGAGAGCAAACAAATGAGCGGAGACGATTTATTTTCTATGGCTGATGAACGGAGCGGCCGGGACTATGCGCCGCTGGCCGTCCGCATGCGGCCGGAATCTTTGGATGACATCTATGGACAGGACGACCTCATCGGCCCGGGCAGTTTTCTGCGGACCCTCATCGAGAAGGACACGATCCCGTCCCTTTTGTTTTACGGTCCCTCTGGCGTCGGCAAGACGACGCTGGCCCATGTCATTGCCAATGAGACGGACAGCCGTTTCGTAACCCTCAACGCCGTCACGGCCGGGACGTCGGAACTGCGCAAAGTCATCGCGGCGGCGCAGGATGCCATCCATTTATATCAAAAGCGGACGATCCTCTTCATCGACGAAATCCACCGCTTCAATAAAAGCCAGCAAGACGTCCTGTTGCCGTATGTCGAAGACGGGACGGTCATCCTCATCGGGGCGACGACGGAAAATCCTTATTTTGAAGTCAACCGCCCCTTATTGTCGCGCCTGCGCGTCATCCAGCTGAAGCTCCTGCCGGAACAGGCCGTCATGGCCGTCCTGCGGCGGGCTCTGACGGATAAAGAAAAAGGCCTGGGCTCGCTGGGCATCACGGCCAGCGATGAGATGCTGGGAACCCTGGCGCGGCTGGCCGACCGCGATGCCCGCGTCGGCCTCAACCTGCTGGAACAGGTCTGCATGGTCGTCCCGGCTGGCGGCCATATCACACACGACGCTATCGAAAAAGTAGCCGGTCATAAGTCTATACGTATGACAAGAAAGGCGATGCCCATTACGATACGGTATCGGCCTTCATCAAGAGTATGCGTGGGTCCGACCCCGATGCGGCCCTGCACTATATGGCCCGTATGATCGACGCCGGAGAACAGCCGTCCTTCATCGCCCGCCGCCTGGTCATCTGTGCGGCTGAAGACGTAGGACTGGCCGATCCCCAGCCCTGGTCATCGCCAATGCCGCTGCCCAGGCCGTCCAGTTCGTCGGCTGGCCGGAAGGACGCATTATCCTGTCCGAAGCCGTCATCTACGTGGCCTGTGCGCCGAAGAGCAACAGCGCCTACATGGCTATCGATGCGGCTCTGGCCGACGTCCGCCATAAGGACTGCGGCGATGTGCCGATTATCTGCGCGACAGCCATTACAGCGGCGCCGCCGCCCTGGGCCATGGCCTGACCTACCAGTACCCTCACAATTTCGATGGGGGCTGGGTGGCCCAGCAGTATCTGCCCGATGCTTTGAAAGGGGCGTCCTATTACCGGGAACGGCCCTATGGACAGGAAGGGAGCATGGCAGCTACCTGGCATAAGCGCCGTGGCGGCAAGTAATCTATTAGTAGAAGGTGAACTGTTTTGACAAAAGGAAAGACCCGTAAAACCAGCCGCACCAAGCGGACGACTGGCACGCGTCAGAAGGCGAAGACTGCAGGAAGGCAGGGGCGTCGCCACTTTTGAAATATGAAATCATAGGTATTTGTTGTATCCTCGCAGGCGTCTTTGCGACGGCCGGCTTCATCGGCGTCGATACAGGCCGCATCGGCCGCAGCGTCGACGATATCTTATCGTATATCTTCGGCCTGGGCCGGATCGTCGTCAGCCTGTCCCTCATCGTCCTGGGCCTGAAATACATCGTCATCCGCAAGGCCTGCCCAGTGTCGAAATCGTGGGCCGTCGGGACGTGGATCTATATCCTCCTCCTGGGGCTGGTCCATTTGCTGGTCATCCCGGAAGGGACGGAATTCCTGCCGCACAGCTTATCTGTCGGCGGGGGAATCGTCGGGGCCGTCATGGCCTCGGTCCTGCGGCGGTTTCTTGGATTTTTGGAGCTGTCATGGCTATTACCGGTGCCTGCATCGTCACCTTCCTGGTCTGGAAGAATTGGTCTATTTCTAAGCCTGTGGCTGTCGTAGCCGACAAGGCCGGCCAGGAAGCGGCCAAAGTGTCGGGTAAGGCCGTCGAAGGCCTTCAGGACGCATCCCAGTCCCTGAAACAGTGGCATGAACGCCGCCGCATCTTCGATTTGCAGGCTGAAGAAGCCAAGGCTTCTTCAGCCATTGTAGGAACCGTCTCGGAGCCTTTCCAGCCCGTCGGGTGCCGACCAACGGAAGGCGCAAGACCGTTGCTGGAACGGACAGCAGAGGCTGGGCGTCCCACTTGTGGGAATCCCGATGATTATCCCGCTGATATGGAACGACCGGCCTCAACCATTGCCGATGCCCGCGACTTGGGCAACGGCGTCGAAGAAGTCCGCTTCGATGCCAGCCCTATCGAAGAAGACGTGCCTTACGATTGGGCCAGCGACGATTCATATGAAGAAGTTCCGGAAACGCCGGAGGAAATGCCGGAAGACGCCCGGCCTTACAGTCAGATACATGAAACCGTCGTCGGCGATACAGTGCCGACGGCCCATGACGTACAGCCCGGCCCGGCAGCGCCGGCGGCTTCGCTGGCTGGAGAAACGGATGTCCTCGGCCATGATATGGACAACCTCAAGCCCATTGAAGTCGAAAAGAGCAGCGTCGCTGTCGAAACCAGCGAAGAAGGGAGCAGTGCCGTTCCCAAAGCGGCTGGCGAAAAGACGTACCGCCTGCCGCCGGTGAGCATGCTCAAACCAGGGCCGCAGCATATCGTCGGCCTGAGCGATGAAGTCCGGGAAAATGCCCGCATCCTCCAGGAAACGCTGCAGAGCTTCAACATCGATGCAAGATACTCAATGCCAGCCAGGGGCCGTCCATCACCCGTTACGAGCTGGAGCCGGCAGCGGGTGTCAAAGTCAGCAAAATCGTCCACTTAGCCGATGATATCGCCTTGAAACTGGCCGCCACGGATATCCGCATCGAAGCGCCGATTCCCGGCAAAGCGGCGTCGGCATCGAAGTGCCGAATAAAAAGCTGACCGGTGTCAATCTGCGCGATGTCATCGACACGGATACGTTCCGCAAGGCTGCCGGCGGCGTCCCGGTCTGCCTGGGCAAAGACATTGCCGGCAACCCCATCGTCGCCGACCTGACCAAGATGCCTCATCTCCTGGTAGCCGGTTCGACCGGGTCCGGCAAGAGTGTCTGCATCAACACCTTCATTGCCAGCATCCTCTTCAAGCAGCGGCCGGAAGACGTCAAGCTCATCCTCATCGACCGAAGGTCGTCGAATTATCCAATTACAACGGCATCCCGCACTTGCTGACGCCAGTCGTCACGGACCCGAAGAAGGCCGCCAGCGTCCTGCGCTGGGCTGTCCGGGAAATGGACGACCGCTATAAGCGTTTCGCCATCACCCATACGCGGGATATTTCCCGCTATAATGAACTCCATCCGGAAGACACGATGCCTTTCATCGTCATCATCATCGACGAATTGGCCGACCTCATGATGATGGCTTCAGACGACGTGGAAAAGTCCATCATCCGCCTGGGGCAGAAAGCCCGTGCCTGCGGCATGCACCTCGTCCTGGCGACGCAGCGGCCGTCTGTCGACGTCCTGACGGGTCTCATCAAGGCCAACGTCCCGAGCCGCATTGCCTTCGCCGTTTCCAGCCAGGTCGATTCACGGACTATCCTCGACATGGCCGGTGCAGAAAAACTGATCGGCAAGGGCGACATGCTCTTCTATCCTCTCGGTGCTTCCAAGCCTCTCCGCGTCCAGGGCGCTTTCATTTCCGATTCGGAAATCGACGAAATGGTCGAATTCATCAAGGCCCAGGGCGGTCCCAATTATGATGAAGCCGTCCAGAAGGCCCAGTCGGAAAATCCCGAAGACAGCGTCGATTTCTTTGAAGACGACCTCATGCGCCAGGCCATCGACATGGTCCTGGAAACGGGCCAGGCTTCGACGTCCATGCTCCAGCGCCGCTTCCGCGTCGGCTATACGCGGGCAGCCCGCATGATCGACATGATGGAAACCATGCACATCGTCGGCCCCAATAACGGCAGCAAGCCCAGGGAAATCCTCATGACGGCCGACGAAGTCCAGCAGAAGTATTTGAGCTGAACCCCTGTACCCCTGGCCGTATCTGTTATATAATAAAAGGTACGATTATAGAGAATGGGGAGAGGAACAACAGTGAACGAATCGTCGATCGGAGAAGTGCTGCGACTGGCAAGAGAACAACAAGGGCTGACACTGCAAGACGTGTCCGATGCCTCAATATAAAGCGGGAATACCTGGAAGCCCTGGAAAAGGACGAATACGATGCCATTCCCGGCGCCGTCTTCGTCAAGGGCTTTCTTCGCAATTACGGCAATTTCCTGGAACTGGACGGCATCGCCCTGGCCCGGGAATACAAGGAAAACGTCGAAGAACGGACGCCGCAGCCGGAAGTGCGGACCATCATGCCCGTCAAAAAGAAGAAAGTCCGCAAGGACAGCAATAAAAAGAAGAAGCAGCGTCAGGGAAAATGGCCGGAAATCACTATCATTGCCGGCATCATCATTTTCCTGTTGCTCATCATTTGGATTTTAATTTAAATAAGGAGCCATATGCGCGAGAAATTCTTAGTAACCAGCCGGGAGGACATGGAACGCCGCGGCTGGGATCAGCTCGATTTTGTCTACATCAATGGCGACGCCTATGTCGATCACCCCGGTTTTGCCGCAGCCCTCATCGGCCGCGTATTGGAAAGCCGGGGCTATCGTGTCGGTATCATTTCCCAGCCCGACTGGCATAGTGCCGAACCGTTCAAGAAATTGGGACGGCCGCGGCTGGCCGCTTTGATTACAGCCGGCAATCTCGATTCCATGCTCAATGAAAAGACGGCAGCCAAGAAATTTCGCAGCCGCGACAGCTATTCGCCAGGCGGCGAAGCCGGCCACCGGCCGGAACGGGCGACCATCGTCTATGCCAACCGCATGCGGGAAGCCTATAAGGATGTGCCCATCATCATCGGCGGCATCGAAGCAGCCTGCGCCGCTTTGCCCACTATGATTACTGGTCCAATAAAGTGCGCCATTCCATCCTCCTGGACAGCAAGGCCGACATCCTCAGCTACGGCATGGGGGAACATTCCGTCGTCGAAATCGCCGATGCCCTGGCCGAAGGCAAGACTGTCGCCGAAATGTACGATATCCGCGGCATCTGCTACGTCACCAGCCGGCCGCCCATTTCAGATAAGACCGTCGTTTGTCCGTCCTATGAAGACGTCAAGAAGGATAAATTGACCTTTGCCAAGCTTTCAAGATGCAGTACGAAGAACAGGATCCTTTTTACGGCAAGACTATCATCCAGCCGTCAGAGAACCGCTTCGTCGTCCAGACGCCGCCGGCCCTGCCGCTGACGACAGCCGAGATGGATGCTATCTACGAACTGCCCTTCCAGCGGCGTTGGCATCCTGATTACGACGCAGCCGGCGGCGTTCCGGCCCTTCATGAGGTCCAGTTCAGCCTGACCAGCCAGCGCGGCTGTTTCGGCCACTGCCATTTCTGCGCCATTGCCAGCCATCAGGCCGCATCATCCAGCACCGCAGCCATGAATCGCTGGTCAGGGAAACGGAGCGCATGACCCATCTGCCCGGTTTCAAAGGCTACATCCACGATGTCGGCGGCCCGACGGCGAACTTCCGCCACGTCGCCTGTGCCAAGCAGCTCACCGACGGGGCCTGCCGCAACCGCCACTGCATCGGCAGCGAAACGTGCCCGAACCTCAATACGTCCCACGACGATTACCTGAAGCTACTGCGGGAAATACGTAGCGTCAAAGGCGTCAAGAAGGTCTTCGTCCGCTCAGGCCTGCGCTATGATTACGTCCTGGCCGACCACAACAAGGCTTTCGTCAAGGAACTCTGTCAGTACCACGTCAGCGGCCAGCTGAAAGTGGCGCCGGAACACGTCGTCAAGCACGTGACGGACCTCATGGGCAAGGCCGACGTCCATGCCTTCCTGAAGTTCAAGGACTGGTTCGATGAAGCCAACCGGGAACTGGGGAAGAAACAGTACCTCGTCCCGTATTTCATGTCCAGCCATCCCGGCTGTACCCTGAAAGATGCCGTCGCACTGGCCGAATTCCTGCGGGATATGCATATGCAGCCGGAACAGGTACAGGACTTCATCCCGACGCCGGGCAGCCTGTCGACGGCCATGTACTATACAGGCCTCAATCCTTGACGGGTGAAAAAGTCTACGTCGCCCGCCGGCCGGAAGAGAAACAGATGCAGCGGGCCCTGATGCAGTATAAGAACCCGGCCAATTATGATATTGTCTATAAGGCCCTGTGCCTGGCCGGCCGACGGGACCTCATCGGATACGGTCCCAAATGCCTCATCGCGCCGCGGCGCCCATCAGGCAGGGAGACGGCCCGATAAGGCCGGCCGGCATGCCGCTCCGCCCCGCAGGCAGGGGAGGGGACCGGCTAAGACTAGAAAATTCAGGTGAAGCTAATGAAGAAATTCGTGCCCTTTATCGTGCTCAGCCTCTTCGTCATCCTGCTCCTGAGCCTGTGCGGGCCCATCCTGGTACAGCGCCAGCAGGAAGAAGCACAGCGGGCGTATGAACCGAACGCCATCTCGTCGTCTTTTCCGACTTGCCTCAGGATGTCAACGACGGCCTGGCCCAGCGCTTTTACGAACAGAAACATCTGCGCGTCCAGATCTATTCCAAGAGCGACAGCGAGATCCGCCAGTCCCTGAAGGACGACGGCGGCGTCAAGCCCGATATCCTCATCGCCTCGGAAGACGACTTGCAGGCTCAGAAGAAAAATGGCATCTTGCAGCCCTACGCCTCACCGGTCACGGATAAAGTGCCGCCGTCCATGAAGGACCCGGAACAGCTCTGGAATGGCCTCTGGTATAACCCTATGGTCTTCGTCCTCAGCCAGCCTATTACGAACGGCGGGGCATGCAGATACAGTCCTGGGATGACCTGTTGACCGACCCGGGTATGGTCCTGGCTTTCCCGGACCTGGCATCCATGGATATGGCCGGCGAGTTCCTCTGTTCTTTTGTGGAAATGAGAGGCATGGAAGACAGTGAACGCTATCTCAGCTCGCTCCAGAGCCATGTAGCGGCCTATTCTAAGTCCATGTCGGTCAATGTCCGCCGCGTAGCCAGCGGCGAAGCCGATATGGGCGTCGCCGACGCGTCCGTCGCCCGGCAGTATTACAATGACGGGGCGCCAATCTTCATCCTCTATCCTCAGGACGGCACGTCGTACTGGCTGATCGGTGCGGCTGTCACCAACTGGTGTGAAGATGGAGAATTGACCAACGCCTTCATCGACTGGCTCTATTCGCCCGATGCTATTGACGTCTTGCGGCAGAGACACATTTTTTTGAGCGAAGCCCTGCCGCCGGCCAACCCGGAAGTCGATGCCAAAGGCCGGGAGCTCGTCTTATTCCCCGTAAAAAAACAGTATTCTGATCAGGGCCGCCGCGATTTGCAGGCCTGGTGGATCAAATCAATCGCTTCGGAAAGGAAAAGTAAAGATACATGGAAAAAATCGGATTTGTCAGCTTAGGCTGCTCCAAAAACCTTATTGATACGGAAGTCATGCTGGGCATCCTCCGCGACCGCCATATGGAGATCACAGAGGACCTGCCCCAGGCGGATATCATTATCGTCAATACGTGTACGTTCATTGAAAAAGCCAAGCAGGAATCCATTGATACGATATTGCAGGCTGCCCGCTACAAGACGGAGGGGAAATGCAAGATACTCATCGTCACGGGCTGCCTGAGCCAGCAGTATAAAGAAGATTTGATGAAGGAAATGCCGGAAATCGACGCCCTCTTGGGAACCGGTTCGTGGGACCGCATCTGGGAAGCCATCGATACGGTCAAGAAAGGGCGCAAAGCCTGCTTCATGGACGACGTCAGCCATCTCTACAACCAGAATACGAGCCGCCTGCGGACGACGCCGAAGTACAGTGCCTATGTGAAAATCGGCGAAGGCTGCAACAACGGCTGCTCGTTCTGCATCATTCCCCATGTACGGGGCAAGTTGTACAGCCGGCCCGTCGATTCCGTCGTCGCCGAAGTACAGCAGTTGGCAGCCGACGGCGTCAAGGAAGTCAACCTCATCGCCCAGGACACGACGAGCTATGGCGTCGACCTGGCCGGTCATTCCCTGTTGCCGGAACTGCTGCGCCAGCTGGTGAAAATCGACGGCATCCGCTGGATCCGCCTGTTCTATCTCTATCCCCACTACTTTACGGATGAATTGATGGACCTCATCGTCAAGGAAGAAAAAATCTGTCCCTACGTCGACTTGCCGCTCCAGCACATTTCCCAGTCCGTCTTGCAGCGCATGAACCGCCGCGATTCCGAAGCCGATGTGCGCAGCCTCATGAAGAAGCTCTGCAGCCACGGCCGCAAGCTGACCCTGCGCTCGACGTTCATCGTCGGCTTCCCTGGCGAAACGGAAGAAGAATTCCAGGAACTCTGTGATTTCGTCAAGGAAACGGAATTCGACGATGTCGGCGTCTTCACCTATTCCCGCGAAGACGGCACGCCGGCAGCCCTCATGGACGGCCAGATTCCGGAAGAAGTCAAGGAAGAACGGTATCATCAGCTCATGGCCATCCAGGCCAAGGTATCGGAAATCCGCAATCAGGAACTGGAAGGCTCTGTCCATACGATGCTCGTCGAAAGAGTAGAAGAAGAAAAGGGTATCCGCCAGGCTGTCGGGCGCATTGAAATCCAGGCTCCCGACGTCGATGGCCTGACCTATCTGGAAGACGCTCAGGATGTACAGCCTGGTGATATGATTCCCGTCCGCATCGCCCAGGGCTTTGCCTATGACCTCGTAGCGGAACGGATGGATTAACCGAGGTGATCGCTTATGTTCGTGGAACTGGTTACGACAGGTTCCGAATTACTGTTAGGTGAAATTACCAATTATAACTCAGCTTACTTGTCGAGGAAACTCAATGAAATCGGCTATTCTGTCATCTATCATACGACGGTCGGCGACAACCCGCAGCGCATGGAAGAAGTCCTGAAGACGGCCCTGTCCCGCGTCGACATGGTCATCACCACAGGCGGCCTCGGGCCGACCCAGGGCGATATGACCAAGATCATCGGCGCCCGCCTCATGGGAATGCCTCTCGTTTATGATGAAACCATTGCCGAATCGGTCCGCCAATGGGTCCTCGTCCATCACGCAGCACGGCCATGACGGAAAACCAGAAGCGCCAGCCATGGTCCCGCAGGGCGCCGTCCTCTTCGATAACGGCGCCGGTACGGCACCGGGTGTGGCCATGCAGCAAGGCGGCAAGACCCTGGTCCACCTGCCGGGACCGCCGACGGAAATGCGCTGGATGTATGAAAACCGCCTGAAACCGTGGCTGCTCCAGACTTTTGGCAGCCAGGGCTGCATCGCTTCGCGCTATATCAAAATCTATGACATGGGCGAAGCCTTCATCGAAGAGAAACTCATGGACCTGGTCAAGGAGCAATCGAATCCGACCCTGGCCATGTATGCCCGGCCAGGCTTCGTCGAAGTCCGCCTGACGGCCCGGGCTGACCGGAAGATCAGGCGCGGGCCCTGCTGGCTCTTCTGGAAGGGGAAGTCCGCCGCCGGCTGGCTGGCCAGATTGTCAGCTTCGACGACGATACCATGGCCCATGTCCTGGGCCAGATCGTCCGCGACGGCGGCTATTCCGTCAGCGCTGCCGAATCGTGTACCGGCGGCCTGGTGGGCTCGCTCATCACCGATGTGCCGGGCGCTTCCGATTACTTCCGTGGCTCGGCCGGGACGTACTGCAATGAAATGAAAGAAAAGATACTCGGCGTTTCTCACGATACGCTGGAACGCTATACGGCCGTCAGCGCACAGACGGCTGCTGAAATGGCCGAAGGCAGCCGCCGCCTGTACGGGACGGACCTGGCCGTCAGTACGACGGGCATTGCCGGCCCCGGCGGCGGTACGCCGGACCAGCCCGTCGGCCTGGTCTATACGGGTATCAGCGGTCCCTGGGGGACCGTGACCCACCGCAACGTCTATCACGGCGGCCGGGTCGAAGTCAAACAGCGGGCTGCCTGCGGGCCGTCTATTACTTAGTCCACTATATAGTGACACATACAAAGAAGCATAGTTAGGAGGAGACAATTTGGACGCAAAACAGACAGCACTTGAAAATGCAATGCGCAAGATTGAAAAGGATTTCGGCAAAGGCGCCATCATGCGCCTCGGCGACGTCGCGACAAGATGAACCTGGAAGTCATCTCATCGGGTTCCCTGGCCGTCGACCTGCGTCGGCGTCGGCGGTTATCCCCGCGGCCGCGTCATCGAAATCTACGGTCCTGAATCGTCAGGCAAGACGACCCTGGCCCTGCATGCCATCGCCTCGGCCCAGAAGAGCGGCGGCATTGCCGCTTTCATCGATGCCGAACACGCCCTGGATCCGGTCTATGCCCGCCACCTCGGCGTCGACACGAATGAACTGCTCATTTCCCAGCCCGATAATGGCGAACAGGCCTTGGAAATCACGGAAGAACTCGTCCGCAGCGGCGCCGTCGACATCATCGTCGTCGACTCCGTAGCCGCCCTGGTCCCGAAAGCGGAAATCGAAGGGGAAATGGGCGATTCCCACGTCGGCCTCCAGGCCCGCCTCATGAGCCAGGCCCTGCGCAAACTGACGGGCATCATTTCCAAGTCCAAAGCCATCGTCATCTTCATCAACCAGCTCCGTGAAAAAGTCGGCGTCATGTTCGGCAACCCGGAAACGACGACTGGCGGCCGGGCCCTGAAATTCTACGCTTCGATCCGCATGGAAATCCGCAAGGGCGAAGCCATCAAGTCCGGCGGCGATGTCATCGGCAACCGGGCGCGGGTCAAAGTCGTCAAGAATAAAGTGGCTCCACCTTTCAAGCACTGCGAATTCGACATCATGTACGGCACGGGCATTTCCCGCGAAGGCACGGTCCTCGACCTGGGTACGTCCATGGATATCATCGAAAAGAGCGGCACCTGGTATTCCTATAAGGCGAACGCCTGGGCCAGGGGAAGGAAAACGTCAAGATTTTCATGAAGGAACATCCGGAAATCACGGACGAAGTGGAAAAGATCATCCGCGATACCCTGGCAGCAGAACCGGAAAAATTCGACGAAGCCATGGAAGAAGATACGGCGTCCCTGGATGCGGCGGATACAACTGCTGAAAACAGCGACGAAGCCTAAATGGACTATCGCGAAGCTTACGAAAAAGCCTTGCAGCTCCTCAATGTCCGCTTTCTCAGCGAAGGGGAGCTGAAGGCCAAGCTGCGCCGCCGCGGTGTTGACGACGACGTCCTCGAGGACGTCGTGGCCGCCCTGGAAGGGGAACACTTCCTCGACGATCAGCGCCTGGCCCGTGACGTGTACCGCTATTATGCCCGCAAAGGGCAGTACGGCCACTTGTATATCGTCAACCGCCTGCGCCGCCGCTGCCTGCCCGTACCGGAAGACGTCGAGCGGCCCGACGAATACGCTCTGGCCGGGGATCTGGTGAAGCGCAAGTTCTCTTATCGCGCCGATGAAGCCCGCAAGGCGGCCCGTTTTTTACAGTACCGCGGCTTTTCGCCTCAGTCATACGGGACGTCCTGGAAGATTTTACGGTCCATTGATACGTTAATCTTGACTAAGTCTATCTTGACATTGATATAAAAAAAATTTACAATTAAGAGAGCCGGTTTGATACACTGGTCTATATTTTGCATAATTGTAGGTTTTTTGAACATGAAGTAAATTTTACATACTCATAAAAAAAAGCCGGACTGCGAGTTCGGCTTTTTGTGAAAGGGGAGGTGAATCCATTACTATGCTAACGATTATTGCTGCAGCAGTCGCCTGCGGTCTCATCGGCGGCGGCACGGGCTATATTTACCGTAAGAAGATCGCCGAAGGCAAGATCGGCCAGGCCGAAGTCGAAGCACAGCGCATCATTGCCACGGCCCAGCAGAACGCAGAAGCCCGTAAGAAGGAACTCGTCCTGGAAGGGAAGGAAGAAGTCCACAAGATGCGCAACGACGCGGAACGGGAACACAAGGAACGCCGCAATGAATTGCAGCGTTTTGAACGGCGCCTGTTGCAGAAAGAAGAACATTTGGACAAGAAATCCGATTCCATGGAAAAGAAGGAAGATGCCCTGCAGCGTAAGGAAGATGAAGTGACGCGGATGCAGGAAAAAATCGAAGCCCTTCATGAACAGAAGATGGCTGAACTGGAACGGATTTCCGGCTTGACATATGAAGATGCCAAGGAATTGCTCCTGAACAACGTCCAGACCGAAGTGAAGCACGAAACGGCGCAGATGATCAAGAACCTGGAAGACCAGGCCAAGGAAGAAGCCGAAGGCAAGGCCCGGGAGATCATTTCCATGGCCATCCAGCGCTGTGCTGCTGACCACGTCGCCGAAACGACAGTATCTGTCGTTTCCCTGCCGAACGATGAAATGAAAGGCCGCATCATCGGCCGTGAAGGACGCAATATCCGGGCTATTGAAACGCTGACCGGCGTCGATCTCATCATCGACGATACGCCGGAAGCGGTCATCTTGTCGTGCTTTGATCCCATACGCCGTGAAATCGCCCGCGTTGCTCTGGAAAAACTGATTGCCGATGGCCGTATCCATCCGGCACGCATTGAAGAAATGGTCGAAAAGGCCCGCAAAGAAGTCAATCAGAAGATCCGCGAAGCTGGCGAACAGGCGACGTATGAAACGGGCGTTCACGGTCTGCATCCTGAACTCATCAAAATCCTCGGCCGCCTGCGCTATCGTACCAGTTATGGCCAGAATGTTCTGCGCCATTCCATCGAAGTCTCTCAGCTGGCCGGCATCATGGCCGCTGAACTGGGCGTCGATGAAAACCTGGCCAAACGGGCCGGGCTCATCCACGATATCGGCAAGGCCCTGGACCACGAACTGGAAGGGACTCACGTTTCAATCGGTACGGAAATCGCCAAGAAATACGGCGAATCCAAGCTGGTCGTCAACTGCATCGCTGCCCATCACGGCGATGAAGAAGCGCACAGCGTCGAAGCCGTCCTGGTGTCGGCGGCAGATGCCGTATCGGCTGCCGTCCGGGTGCCCGCCGGGAAACGCTGGAAAACTATCTGAAACGCCTGACGAAACTCGAAGAAATCGCCGAATCTTTCGATGGCGTCGAAGACTGCTTCGCCATCCAGGCCGGCCGCGAAATCCGCGTCATGGTCAAACCGGACAAGCTGGATGAATCGGACTGTGTCCTGCTGGTCCACGACATCGTCAAACGCATCGAAGCGGAACTGGAATACCCAGGCCAGATCAAAGTCGTCGTCATCCGCGAAACGCGATGGTGGATTATGCAAAATAACCTTTTTGAATTCATCAGGACGCCCGGTGATGGCTTCGGCCATGACGGGCGTCTTTTCATTCCTACAAAAAAAAGTTTGAAAAAAATAAAAAAAGTACTTGCCAAAACATCCTTCTTGTAGTAGAATAGTTTTTGTTCGAGGCACTAAGAAATACCGAAACAACCTCGAAAGAACGAAAGAAAGTGGCCCCGTGGTGTAGCGGTTTAACATGTCGCCCTGTCACGGCGAAGATCGTCAGTTCAAATCTGATCGGGGTCGCCAATTGCTCAGGTAGCTCAGTCGGTAGAGCAGGGGACTGAAAATCCCCGTGTCGGCGGTTCAATTCCGTCCCTGAGCACCACAAATGCGGAAGTAGCTCAGTGGTAGAGCATCACCTTGCCAAGGTGGGGGTCGCGAGTTCGAGTCTCGTTTTCCGCTCCATATATGGCGGCATAGCCAAGCGGTAAGGCAGAGGTCTGCAAAACCTTCATCCCCAGTTCGATTCTGGTGCCGCCTCCATATTTTCATCTTTCGTCATGCCGAGGTGGCGGAACTGGCAGACGCAACGGACTTAAAATCCGTCGGATAGAGATATCCGTACCGGTTCGATTCCGTCCCCGGCACCAAAAAAACAACGAGCGTGTGAGCGGCGTTGGCCGTGGCCGACGAGTCCCTTGCAAAACAAAGGAGCTGTCTTAGGACAGCTCCTTTTCGCAGTCCAGTGAAATTCACATTCATGGGAAAATGAGTTATAATGAATCATGACAGAATACAAGTATAAAGTATCGGATTTTGAAGGTCCCCTGGACCTGCTGCTCTATCTCATCGAAAAGAACAAAGTCGATATTTATAACATACCTATCGTCGAGATTACAGACCAGTTCAACGCCTACGTAGCGGACATCGACACGTTCGATGTCGATTATGCCAGCAAGTTCTTCGTCATGGCAGCGACGCTGTTGCAGATCAAATCGCGCCTGCTGCTGCCTAAGCAGCCGAAATTGGCTGAAGAGGAGGAAGAAGACCCGCAGGAAGTGCTGGTCCGCCAGCTCGTCGAATACAAAAAGATGAAAGCCCTGTCCCAGGCTATGGGACAGTTGTGGGATGCCCGCAGTCTCATGCTGGGGCGCCTGCCGACGGCCTTGCCCTATGAGGCCCGCTTTGCCGGCCACATCGACACAGAGGCCCTCTACCAGGCGTTCCACAAGGTCTGCCAGGCCCTTCCCGAGCCGACAGCCGTAGAGATCCGCATACAGAAGGAAATCTACAGCGTCGAAGAGTGCATGCGCCGCGTCACTTACGCCCTGCGCCGTGCCCAGGGTACGATGGCCGTCGACGCCATATTCAGGACCTGCCGGTCCCGGGTCGAACTGGTCGTCACCTTCCTGGCCGTCCTGGAACTGCTGAAAATCGGCCAATGCGCTACTGTTGCTGAAGGAGAGGATGGGAATACCATTGCCTTACGATACACGCCAAACTGATACCATCGAGCCTACGGCTCTGTTGGAAGCCCTGCTCTTTCTGAGCGGCGACCCCATGACGATGACGGCCATCTGCGCCCATACGGGCTGGACCCAGGCCGAAACGGAAGCGACGGCAGACCGCCTGCAGCACCTGCTCAGCAGCCAGCGGCGGGGTATCGTTCTCATCCGCGTCGCCGGCGGCTTTCAGCTGGTCACGCGGCCGGACCTCCACGATGCCCTGCAATGGGTCCGGACGGGGACGACGGAGTTGTCCTCTATGGCACTGGAAGTATTGGCTATCGTCGCCTTCAAACAGCCCATTACGCGGGCTGAAATCGAAAAGCTGCGCGGTGTCTCGTCAGAACGGTCCTGACGTCGCTAGTCCAGCAGGGCCTCGTCGTCGAACTGGGGCGTAAGGACAGCCCAGGGCGGCCGATTTTATACGGCACGTCTGCTTATTTTTTAGAATGTATCGGCATGGATTCCCTGGCCGATTTAGCCGGCCACATGCCGGCAGATATTACGGAGGATGCAACTGATGGAAGAACGGTTACAGAAAGTGATGAGTAACTGCGGTGTCGCTTCGCGGCGCGCTTCGGAAAAGATGATATTAGAAGGGCGCGTCCGCGTCAACGGCGTCATCGTCCGCGAGCTGGGGACGAAAGTCGACCCCGACAAGGACCGTATTGCCGTCGACGGCAAGACCCTGGAAGCGCAGCCGAAGCATTATTATCTGTTCAACAAGCCCAAGGGCGTCATCACCACGTCGAGCGATGACCAGGGCCGGGCGACGGTCATGGACTATTTCAGGAAGGAAAAGGACCGCATCTACGCCGTCGGCCGCCTGGACCAGAATACGGAAGGCCTGCTGATCATGACTAATGACGGTGAACTGGCCAACATCCTCATGCATCCCAGCCGCCTCGTCGACAAGACTTATGAAGTCAAGGTCAAAGGGCGCATTGCCGATTCGGTCCTGCAGCACCTGGCAGACGGCGTCGAGCTGAAGGACGGCATGACGGCCCCGGCCGATGTCTACTATATCGGCTATGACCCGAAGACGAACCTGACCAGTGTGGAAATCACCATCATGAAGGACGCAACCGCCAGGTCCGCCGCATGTTCGAGTTCTTCGGCTACCAGGTCCACAACCTGCGCCGCGTTCAGTACGCCTTCCTGACCCTGAGCGGCGTCAAGCGCGGGGCCTATCGCAAGCTGACCCGCGAAGAAGTGGCGGAACTCTACAAATATAAATAAACAGGAGTGCCTATGAAGGAAATACTCGTCATCGGTGCCGGTGCGGCCGGCATCATGGCTGCGCTGGCCGCGGCAGAAGCCGGGGCCAGGGTATACTTATTTGAAAAAAATGATATCGTCGGCAAGAAGATGGGCATTACCGGCAAGGGCCGCTGCAATCTGACCAATTCATGCAGCATGGCCGATTTCATCGCCCATACGCCGGGCCACGGCAAATTCCTCTACAGTGCGTATGAACAATTTACCAATCAGGATCTGCTGGATAAATTGCATACCTGGAGCCTGGCTACCAAGGAGGAACGGGGCGGCCGCATCTTTCCCCAGTCGGACAGTGCCATCGAAGTGCGCAAGCTCTTTTATCGCAAGCTCTGCCAGAAGGGCGTCGACCTCCATCTGAGCGACGCCGTCCACGCCGTCAAGGCCTGGGGCAGCCGCATGGTCGTCAGTGCGGCGTCGGGGAATTACGAAGCGACGCCTGTATCATCACGACGGGCGGCATGTCCTATCCTGTGACCGGTTCGACAGGCGACGGCTACGGCTTTGCCCGCAGCCTGGGACACAGCGTGACGGAGCTGAAACCATCGCTCATTCCCTTTACGACGGAAGAAACCTGGCCTCACACCCTGTCGGGCCTGTCCCTGCGCAATGTCGAAGCGTCGCTGTGGAAGCGGGGCAAGAAAGCTGCCTCCCATTTCGGCGAGATGCTCTTCACTCATTTCGGCGTGTCCGGGCCGATCATCCTCATGCTCAGTACCGAGGCGGCCCATAAGAAGTCCTGCGCTTTTCCCATGCAGCTGCGCATCGACCTCAAACCGGCCTTGTCCAAGGAAAAGCTCGACGCCCGGCTGCGGCGGGATTTCGAGAAATACATCCGCAAAGAGGCCTCCAATGGCTGAAGGACCTCCTGCCGCAGCGGCTCATCCCCATCGTCCTCGACCAGGCCGGCATCGCCGCTGCCTGTCCGGTCAACCAGATTTCCCGGGAACAGCGGCAGGACCTGGTCGATACCCTCAAGGCCCTGAGCCTGACCGTGACCGGGACGCGTCCCATTGAAGAAGCCATCGTCACGGCTGGCGGCATTGCCGTCAAGGAAATCAATCCCAAGACGATGGAGTCGAAACTTGTCCCCAATCTCTATTTTGCCGGAGAAGTCATCGACATCGACGCCTTTACAGGCGGCTATAATCTGCAGGCAGCCTTTTCGACGGGCTTCGTCGCCGGAACGGCGGCCGCTACAAAGGAGTGCATACCATGCGAAAATTGACGGTTGCCATTGATGGGCCGGCCGGAGCGGGCAAGAGCAGTGTCGCCAAGGTCCTGGCCAACCGGGTCCATTACTTGTATATCGATACGGGTGCCATGTACCGGGCCTTTACCTGGCCGTCCTGGAAAAAGGCATCGACCTTTCTGATGAAAAAGCGGTCCGTGACCTCGTCGATACCATTGATATCCGCCTGGAACCGCAGGCAGACCTGTGCCGCGTCTACGTTGGATCGACGGAAGTGACCGAAGCCATCCGGACCCAGCGCGTATCTTCCATGTTTCTGCCGTCGCGGCTCTTGCAGTCGTACGGGAAAAACTGGTAAAATTACAGCAGGCCATGGCCAAAGAAGGCGGCGTCATCCTCGACGGCCGCGATATCGGGACTGTCGTCCTGCCCCAGGCGGACCTCAAGATCTTCCTGACGGCGTCTGTCGATTCCCGGGCCCGCCGCCGGTATTTGGAAGTCCAGGCCAAAGGCGGCAGCGAGACGTATGAAGAAATCGCTGCCAGTATTGCCGCCCGCGACGATATGGATTCACACCGCGCCGTTTCGCCGCTGAAGAAGGCCGACGATGCCATCGTCGTCGACAACAGCGATCTCGATTTAGAGCAGACGGCCGACGTCATCCTGGGCCTGATGAAGGAGCGAGGCTGATGCATACCTTTACATATGGCGTGATCCGCAAGATTTTCAATGTCGCTACCTACGGCGTCCTGGGCATGGAAGTCATCGGCGAAGAGAACATCCCCGAAAAGGGGCCGTTCCTGGTCGTCTGCAATCATGCCAGCAATTTCGATCCGCCCCTGCTGGGGACGGCCATGCGCCACCATCTGATCCATTTCATGGCTAAAGAGGAATTGTTCCGCAATCCCCTCATGGGCTGGTTCCTGCGCTATGTCCACACCTTCCGGTCCACCGCGGCCACATCGACCGCAAAGCCGTCATCGAGTCCTTCCGGGTCTTGAAGAGCGGCGAGGTCCTGGGGATTTTTCCTGAAGGGAAGCGGACGCGGGGCGCAAAGTCGGGCCTTTCCATGAAGCTTGCCGGAATCGCCATTAAGCCAAGGTGCCGGTCCTGCCGGCGGCTATCGTCAATTCCGAATTCCTGCCGAAAAGACCGGCCCCGTCCGGGTCATCTTTGGCAAACCCATCCCGGCACCGCAGGGAAAGGCGTCGGATCGCGACTTGGTCAAAGGTTTTTCCGACGAAATCCGCGATATTATCATAGCTATGCAAAATCAGTATAAAGGGGACGCAAAATGAAAGTAACTCTCGCCGCGGCCTGTGGCTTTTGCTATGGTGTGCGCCGGGCTGTCGAGCTTGCGGGGCAGGCCGAAAAGGGGACGCATACCCTGGGACCCATCATCCACAATCCGCAAGTTGTCGGGCGTTTAGCCGCTCATGGCGTATCGCCGGTCGACTCGCTGGACGATGTCGACAAGGGGGCTGTCATCCTGATACGCTCTCACGGAGTCGGCCCGGATGTCTATGAACAGGCCGACCAAAAAGAACTAAAAGTCATAGATGCAACGTGTCCACACGTCAAAAAGGCCCAACAAGACGCTAAAAACATCGTCGAAAAGGGCGAAAAACTCATAATAGTAGGAGAAAAATCCCATCCTGAAGTAATTAGCATTTCACAATGGGGGGCAAATCGTGCTATTATAATAGATAGGGAAGAAGAAGCTGAAAAAATTCCCTTTTGCGATTCTATGGGAGTCGTCGTACAGAGACGTTCTCTCAAGAGCAATTCAAGCGTATCGCCGCTATCCTGCAACGAAAGACCAATCATCTCGATGTGCATATGACCATATGCACGGCGACGCAGCAGCGTCAGCAGGCAGCGATAGAACTGGCAGGCCATGTGGACGCCATGATCGTCATTGGCGGCAAGAACAGCGCCAACACAGGCCGCCTCGCGCAGGTATGCCGTGAACAGGATTGCCCGACATACCACATCGAACAGCAGCCGAATTGGATACGGCCTGGTTCCGTGGTATGAATCATATAGGCATTACAGCCGGCGCTTCCACGCCGGATTGGATAATACAGGAGGTTGTTAAGATTATGGAAAATTTGCAAGCTGAAGGCACAGAAGTAATGAGTGAAGAATTGTTGGACAAGTATGACTATGAAGAAAATCCAAAGAAAGGTGACGTGGTCAAAGGCACGGTTATTTCTGTGAATGATGATGCTGCCTATGTTTCCATCGGTACGAAAGCAGAAGCAATCCTGCCGAAAAAGGAAATGGCTGTTCCCGCTCCGGAAAAAGCAAGTGACTTTGTCAAAGTCGGCGACGAACTGACTGTTGAAATCGCCAACAACATCAAAGAAGAAGGAGCTATCGTCGTTTCCCTCGTCAAGATGAAAAAGTCGAAGACTGGAAAGAAGTCCGCGATGCTTTTGAAAACGACCAGCTCGTCGAATGTACAGGTAAAGAAACGAACAAGGCTGGCCTTGTCGTTTCCATCAAATCCCTGCGTGGTTTTATTCCCCTTTCTCAGGGCGATATCAAATTCGTTAAATCTTTGGACTATCTCGTAGGCCAGACCTTCCAGGTCAAAGTCATCGACATCGACGAACACAAGAACCGCCTCGTCCTTTCCCGCAAAGCCGTCCTCGAAGCAGAACGCGAAGCAAAACGCGAAGAAGCCCTCAAACACATTGAAGAAGGCGCTGTCCTCGAAGGCACGGTCGTCAAGATTATGCCCTATGGTGCATTCATCGACCTCGGCGGCGTAGAAGGCCTGCTCCACATTTCCGACATTTCCTGGAAACGCATCAGCTCTGTCGATGCCGTTCTCCATACGGGTGAAAAACTCCAGGTCCTCGTTCAGAAATTCGATAAAGAACGGAACCGTATTTCCTTGTCCTTGAAAGCACTCCAGAAGAACCCCTGGATCGCTGCTATCGAAAAATTTGAAGTCGGCGATATCGTCAAAGGCGAAGTCAAGAAGCTCCTGCCCTTCGGCGCTATCCTGGCCATCGATCCGGAATTGCAGGGCTTGCTCCACATTCCGAATTGACGGAAAAACGCGGCGTTGCTGTCAAAGACCTGGTCAACATCGGCGATGTCATGAACGTCAAGATCATCGGCATCGATACGGATAAGAAAAAGATTTCTCTCAGCGTCTTGGCCATTCAGAAAGATGAAGAAGAACAGGAAGTTCGCAACTATCTCGATAACCAGGATAAAGAAGAAGAAAACAACTAAGGTTTCACAAAAAGGGGATAGCCGGGCTCTACCGGTTATCCTTTTTTCGTCTATAGAAAGGATTCTGCCATGTACAAACCCTTAGTCGCTGTCGTCGGGCGTCCGAACGTCGGCAAATCGACGCTCTTCAATGCCATTGTCAAGAAGCGCATTTCCATCGTCGAAGACATTCCCGGCGTGACGCGCGACCGCATTTATTTCGACGCCGAATGGCTCGGCCAGGAATTCACCATGATCGATACGGGCGGCATCGAATTCGTCGATTCAGATAACCATATCTTTACCAGTATGCGTTATCAGGCTGAACTGGCCATCCGCGAAGCCGACGTCATCCTCTATGTCGCCGACGGCAAAGTCGCGTCCAGCCTCAGGATGAAGAAATCGCCCACATCCTCCGCTCATGCGGCAAGCCGGTCATCTTGGTTGTCAACAAGATCGACAGCGTCGAACAAGAAATGAATATCTACGAATTTTACAGCCTCGGCCTGGGCGACCCCATCGGCGTCTCGGCTGTCAATCTGATGAACCTCGGCGACCTCCTCGACGAAGTCTGAAGTACATCAAGAAAGTCCCGGCCATGGACGATGACGACGAAGCATCCACATCGCCCTCGTCGGCCGGCCGAATGTCGGCAAGTCATCCCTGACCAATGCCCTCCTGGGGCAGGAACGGGTCATCGTCAGCAACGTGCCGGGGACGACGCGCGATTCCATCGATACCCACTGGGCCTATGAAGGGACGGATTTCGTCCTCATCGATACGGCCGGTATGCGCCGCAAGGCCAAGATCGACATGCCTGTCGAACGCTATAGCGTCGTCCGGGCTGCGCGCGTCGACCGTTCGGATATCGCCGTCCTGGTCATCGATGCTACAGAAGGCGTGACCGAACAGGATACGAAGATCGCCGGTTACGTCCATGAAGCCGGCAAGGGCTGCATCATCGTTGTCAACAAGTGGGACCTCGTCGAAAAGGACAGCAAGACGAGCCACAAATTTGAAGAAGACATCCGCCGCGAACTGGCTTTCCTCCAGTATGCGCCCATCCTCTTCGCTTCGGCCCTGACCAAGCAGCGCATCAACCGCCTGGCCGACATGGTCAAGTTCGTGTCGGAACAGCAGCACATGCGCGTGTCGACGAGCGTCCTCAACGAACTCATTGAAGATGCCCAGCTGACCAATCCGCCGCCGGCCAAGGGCGGCAAGCTGCTCAAGATCTACTACATGACCCAGGCTTCGGTCCAGCCGCCGACGTTCATCCTCTTCGTCAACGAACCGCAGCTCATGCATTTCTCGTACCTGCGCTTTCTGGAAAACCGCCTGCGCGAAATCTTCGGCTTTGAAGGGACGCCAATCCGGCTCATCCTGCGCGGGAAGAAGGACGGTGAAAGCTTATGATGCTCGGAATCCTCTGCCTGGTACTGGCCTATATCGCCGGGTCCTTCCCAAGCGGTCTGGTCATCGGCAAGGCCTTGTATCATACAGATATCAGGGACTACGGCAGCCATAACACGGGGGCGACCAACGCCTACCGCGTCCTCGGCGCCGTCGGCGGCCTGTTGGTCCTCATTTGCGATGTCGCCAAGGGGATGCTCGGCGTCTACCTCGGCCAGGTCGCCAGCCAGTCGGGCCTGGGCAGTACGGACACGCAGATCTACTTCATGATCGCCGGCGGCTGCTGGCCATCGTCGGCCATTCGTGCTCGATTTTCCTCAAGTTCAAAGGCGGCAAAGGCGTCGCCACGGGCCTGGGCATCATCCTGTTCCTGGCCCCGTGGGAAACGCTTATCGTCTTCTGCGTCTGGGCCGTCATCGTCGCCCTGACGCGCATCGTCTCCCTCGGTTCCATCGTAGCGGCCATCCTGGTGCCCGTTACCATGTTCTTTTTCAACGAACCTCTGCCGCTGACGATTTTCGGCCTGCTGGCAGCCCTGCTGGTCGTCGTGCGCCATAAAGACAACATCATCCGCCTCATGCACGGCAAGGAACTGAAGGTCGAACGAATTAAGAAAAAATAGATTGATATGTAATAAAAAACGTGTATAATTAACTATGTACGAGCAGGTGATCCTATGAGAATCATATCCGGCAGTGCCAGAGGACGGGTCCTGAAGTCCCCGAAGGGGATGCTGACCCGGCCGACGCTGGACCGTACGCGGGAAAGTCTCTTCAACATCCTCGAAAACAGCGGCGGCCTGCGCGGTGCCGCTGTCCTCGATATCTTTGCCGGTACGGGTGCCCTCGGGCTGGAAGCGCTGAGCCGCGGTGCGGCATCGGCTGTCTTCATCGACCATTACACGCAGCAGCTCATCCGCCAGAATGCAGCCCTTTGCGGCTTTGCAGACTGCGTCGAAGTGTTGCGCCTTAACTCGGCCAAAGCCCTGGCGCGGCTGCAGGGACGCAAATTTGATTATATCTTTGCGGACCCGCCGTATAACAAAAATTTGGTGAACGATACAATCGCTTTGATAGGTGAATACGACTTGCTGGCTCCGGGAGGATTGATTCTGATGGAATACAGCCGGAACGAAGGTATAACGGAGAGCCCATTGTATGAGGTCATCAGAGAAAAATCCTATGGGAAAGACACGCGGATTGCCTTTATCCGCCGTCGTCAGGAAGGAGTCTAGAAAGTGCGAATTGGTATTTGTCCCGGCAGTTTTGATCCTGTCACCAACGGACACATTGACATTTTTGAACGGGGGAGCCAGCTTGTCGACAAGCTCATCGTCGCTGTTTTTGAGAACCCGTCGAAGAAGCCCTTGTTCTCGATGGCAGAACGGGAAGAGATGTTGCGGGAAACGACAAAACACATTCCCAACATCGAAGTCGTCAGCTTCCATGGCCTGCTCAACGAATATGCCATCGAACACGATGCGACTATCATCATCCGCGGCCTGCGCGCCCTGAGCGATTTTGAATACGAATTCCAGCGGGCCCTGCTCATGAAGAAGGTGGAACCGCGTATCGAAACGGTCTTCATCATGACCAGTACCCAGTATTCGTATATCAGCTCGACAGGTATCCGCGAACTGGCCTGCTTCGGCGGCAAGCTCGACGATATGGTTCCCGATTATGTCGAACAGAAACTGAAAGAGAAGTTTGCAGACAAGTACAATGCTTAGGAGTGGAGAATACATGAATTCGGATAAACTGTTAGAAGATTTGGAAAGTTTGGTAATGAACGCCTCGAAGATGCCTTTTACCAATAAGAAGATGGTCGAAGAAGAAGAAATCCTTCAAATCATCGACGATTTGAAAGAATCCATGCCGGCCGAATTGGAACAGGCCAAGAAAGTCTTGTCCGAAAAAGATAAGATCATTTCCGATGCCCAGCATCATGCCGAAAGCATGGTCGCCCAGGCCAAGGATTATATTGCCAAATTGACAGAAGAAAGCGAACTGGTACGGCAGGCTCAGGAACATGCCAACCAGATCATCCAGAATGCCAACGATTCGTCGGAACAGCTGAAGAACAGCTCCATTACCTATGCCGGCGATGTCCTCAAATACGTTGAATCGACATTGGAAAAGACCTTGTCCAGCATCCAGCAGAACCGCGAAAGCCTGCTCAAGAATAACGGACATCAGGACGACAAGCCGGATCAGCAGTAATCATGGCTTATACGAGAGGGACTGTCGCATGAAAGTTATCATGCGAGGTCCCTTTTTTTATCCGCATGGCGGGTAGATAGGAGGTACTATGAACGAAATTACGTCCCGCGACAACCAGTGGGTCAAGATGGCCTGCTCCCTGAAGCAGAAGAAAGGCCGCCAGGCCCATCAGCGCGTCTTCGTCGAAGGCCTGCGGGTCATTGCCGACGCAGCGGCCATGGCTATTCCCGATGCCATCTGCTTCGTCTCGGAAAAGGGGCGGGCCCTGGATGGCTTTGAAGCCTCTATGCCAGAGGCCTCGAACTGGGCTGGACTTTTTATGCCGTCACCGACAGCGTCTATGACAAGCTGAAAGACACCAGGACGCCCCAGGGATTGGCGGCCATGCTGCCTTTCTTTGCCTATACTTCGACAGCCTGCCGGCCATTGCGCCGGAAAAGGCCGTCCTCTATCTGCGCTCCATCCAGGACCCGGGCAATCTGGGGACCATCCTGCGCACGGCGGCTGCGGCCAATGCCGGCGCCGTCCTGCTCAGTGAAGGCAGTGTCGACGTCTATAATGACAAGACCATCCGCAGTGCCATGGGGGCTATCTTCAAGGTCCCCGTCGTCCAGGACGTGACCGATGAACAGCTGGACCAGTTCTGTGCCGACGAGGACCGCCAGGTCTATGGGACGGCTCCGGAAGGGACCGTCTCGTATGTCGACGCCGACTACAGTCAGCCTGTCATCCTGCCTTCGGCAACGAAGGCAACGGCCTGCCCGGTCCTTTCCTGGAATGCTGTGATGACGTACTGACCATCCCCATGCGTCCCGATACGGAATCGCTGAACCTGTCCATGTCGGTCGGCATCGTCTTATATAAGGCATGGGAAAAAAATGGTTTTAAGGAGTAACTATGGAAGAAAATAAGGAAACCCTCGATTTGGGCTTTGCCAAACTGGACTTGCAGCGTCAGCAGCGCTGCGGCTTCCCGGAAGTCGTCTACTGTGCCGGCAAGACTGTCGATCAGTCGGTACGGATCCTGGACATCCTTATGGAGAAGTACGACAACGTCATCGGCACGCGGCCGATAAGGCCGTCTACGACAACCTGGCCGGACGCCATCCGGCTGCCCAATATGATGAATTGGCCCGTATGGTCTATCAGCATAAGGACAAAACCGTCGTCAATGGCGACCGCCTCATTTCGGTCATTACCGCCGGGACGAGCGATATCCCCATTGCCGAAGAAGCGCCTTGACGGCGGAAATCATGGGCAACCGCGTTGAACGCATCTACGACGTCGGCGTCGCCGGCATCCACCGCCTCCTGGCCCGCGTCGATGATATCCGCCGGGCAACGTAAATATCGTCGTCGCCGGCATGGAAGGGGCTCTGGCCAGCGTCGTCGGCGGCCTCGTCGACAAACCGGTCATCGCCGTGCCGACCAGTATCGGATATGGTGCCAATTTCCACGGCCTGTCGGCCCTCCTGGCCATGCTCAACAGCTGTGCTGCCGGCGTATCCGTCGTCAATATCGACAACGGCTTCGGCGCTGGCCGCCTGGCCGATACGATGAATCGCTTGAGGTGATGGAAATGGAAACATTATGGCAGCTGGAAGCAAATATCGATGACATGAATCCGCAGAACATGGAATACGTCTTTTCCCTCATCCTGCTCAGGGCGCCAACGATGTCTGGGCCATGCCGATGATGATGAAGAAAGGCCGCATGGCCTCTATGCTCTGCGTCTTGTGCCGTCAGGAACTCATCGACACCCTCATCGGCGTCATCGTCAGGGAGACGACGTCCATTGGCGTCCGCTTCTTCCCAGTGACCCGCCTGGCCTGCGACCGGCTCATCACGACGGTCCGCGTCGATGGCCGCGACCTGCACTGCAAGGTCTGCCGCTATGACGGCAAGGTCGTCAACATATCGGCAGAATACGATGATTGCCGGGCTGCCGCCGCTGAGACAGGGACGCCCTTGAAGGATTGGCAGCGCAAAGTGAAGGAAGCGGCATATCGGCAATTTGCGGAATAGAATGGGCAGAGGATATTGTCAAAATACGATTGTCCATGTATAATAGTCATTAAGCTCATTATGTAGTACGTCCTGAAAGGACGGGGAGTTTGAAAGATGAACAGAGTCATCATCAATGCCGATGATTTCGGCATCCATACAGAAGTCAATCAGGCCGTCATCGAAGCCTGCGAACAAGGTGTCCTGACCAGCACGTCTCTGCTGGCCAACGGCCCGGCCTTTGACGAGGCCGTCGACCTGGCCCGGAAATGTCCCGGCCTGGGCATCGGCATCCATCTCAGCCTGGTCGGTTCTCTGCCGACGGTCCTGTCGGCCAGGGAAGTGCCGACCCTGGTCCAGCCCGACGGCCTGCTGCCGGAAAGCTATACGGAAGTCGTCAAGCGGGCCTGTCAGGGGAAACTCGATTACGGTCAGGTCTACCGGGAACTCGACGCCAGATGGAAAAAATCATGGCCACGGGCCTTCCCATCGACCACCTGGACAGCCACCAGCACCTGCACGTCCTGCCGCAGGTCTGGTCCATCGTCCAGTCGCTGATGATGAAGTACGGTATCCACCGCCTGCGCATCCCCAGGGAAGCCTATTCCTATAAGGTATTGTCGGCCAATCCCGTGCGCATTGCCGGCCGCGACGGACTGACCTACTTGTCGAAGAAAGCCATGGCCTCGGTCCGGCGCCTGCACTTTACGACGACGGACTTTTTCTGGGGCATGGTCGACGGCGGGCACATGACGGAAAGCAATCTGCACTATCTCATCGACAGACTGCCTTTTGGGACCCATGAAATCATGATGCATCCAGGCCGCAGTACGGCTGTCCTCAGCCAGTCCTTTGCCTGGGGCTATCACTGGCAGGATGAATTCCAGGCCCTGCTGTCACCGGCTATCCGCCAGCAGCTGGAAGCCAAACAGATTGAACTCATTACTTACGGTGACCTGCCGTAAGGATCGGAGGTCTTACTTTGCATATTTTAGTTACCGGCGGGGCCGGCTTCATCGGTTCCCACCTCGTCGACGCCTTGCTGGAAGACGGCCATGACGTGACCGTCTTTGATAACCTGAGTACAGGCTGCCGGGACCAAATCCCGACAGAGGCCCGTTTCGTCGAGGGCGATATCCGCGACGAAGCAGCCCTGCAGGCCCTCTTTGAAGAAGGCCGTTTCGACGTCGTCTTTCATGAAGCGGCCCAGACCCAGGTATCCTACTCCCTGGCCCATCCCAGGGAAGATGCCGAACTCAACGTCATCGGCCTGATCAATGTCCTGGAACAGTGCCGCCGTCAGGGTGTACAGAAATTCATCTATTCGTCGTCGGCCGCCGTCTATGGCGATAATCCTAAAGTGCCCCTGAGCGAATCGGAACCACTGGCACCGGCGTCGTTCTACGGCTTGACCAAAGTGGCTGCAGAAAAGTATATCCAGCTCTATGGCAGCCTGTTCGGCCTGCCCTATGCCATCCTGCGCTATGCCAATGTATATGGCGAACGCCAGGGCAATGGCGGCGAAGGCGGTGTCGTCGGCCTCTTTGCCAGAGCATTGGCCTGCGGTCAGGACCTGACGATTTTCGGCGACGGTGAACAGTCCCGCGACTTCGTCTACGTCAAGGATGTGGCCCGCGCCAATATCGCCGCTATGGACAGCGGCGTGCCGTCAGGGATTTATAACATCAGCACCCAGATCGAGACGACCATCAACGCCCTGAAAGAGATTCTCTTGTATTTCTCTCATGCCGGTGTGGCCGTTTCTTATGGAGAAGCCCGCAAGGGCGATATTTTCCGGTCGTCCCTGACCAATGGAAAGGCCATCGAAACGCTCCGCTGGCGGCCGAAGATGAAACTCATGCCGGGCCTCATGGCGACGTATCAATATTTTCTCGAAAGGAGGAAGCGAGTGAAAGAAGACAGCAACCATAAATTTTACCTGGTCCGCGAAGACATTCTGCCCGAAGCCATCAAGAAGACCATCAAGGTCAAGGAAATCCTCAAACATCATCAGACGCGCACCATTAACGAAGCCGTCCGCATGATGGACTTGAGCCGCAGTGCGTACTATAAGTATAAGGACTATGTCTTCCCGTTTTACGATGTGACTCAGGGGAAAATCGTCACCTTGTCGGTCATGATCTTCGACCGGCCTGGGGAATTATCGCAAGTGCTCAACACGGTCGCTGCCAATAACGGCAGTATCCTGACCATCAACCAGGGGATTCCCTTGCAGGGAATGGCAGATGTCAGCTTGTCCATCGAAACCAAGGATATGACCGTTCCTGTCGATGAACTGATTAAAACGTTGGAAAAGCTGTCCGGTGTCAGCAAAGTCGATATCATCGGACAAGCGTAAGATAAAAAGGGGGAGTAGGCTCATGAAAAATGTTTCCATTGCCTTGTTAGGCTGCGGTACGGTTGGAAAAGGGGTTGTCGACTTACTGGCCATGAACGGTCCGCTCATTGAAGAACAGCTCAATACGAAAATCAACATCAAGCGGGTCCTCATCCGCGATTTGAATAAGTACGAAAAGATGGAAGACTTACCTGATTCCATCCAGCTCACGACGGATTTCAACGACATCATCAACGACGATGAAATCGACATCGTCGTCGAAGTCATGGGCAGCGCCGATTTTGCCAAGGACTGCATCGAACAGTGCTTCCTGCGCGGCAAGAGCGTCATCAGTGCCAATAAGGACCTCATCGCCGATTACGGCATCCCGTTGCTGAAATTATCGCAGCAGCACAACGTGGACTTCCAGTTCGAAGCCAGTGTCGCCGGCGGCATCCCCATCGTGCGCCCGATGTATTCGTCGCTCAACAGCAACCGCATCGAAGAAATCATCGGCATCATGAACGGCACGACGAACTTCATCTTGTCCAACATGACCGCCTATGGCTCGTCGTATGAAGACGTCCTCAAGGAAGCCCAGGAAAAGGGCTATGCCGAAGCGGACCCGACGAACGACGTCAGCGGTTACGATGCGGCCCGCAAGATCGCCATCCTGGCAACGCTGGCTTCCATTCGGCTGTGACCTTCAACGACGTCCATGTCGAAGGCATTGAAAACATTAGCAAAGAAGATATTGAACACGCCACGGAAATGGGCTATGTCATCAAGCTCCTGGCCATTGCACGCCAGGATGAAGACGGCATTTCCCTCAACGTCCATCCGGCCTTCATCCGCAAAGGCCACCCGCTGGCAACGTCGACGGCGCTTACAATGCCGTCTGCGTCCGCGGCAACTGCGTCGGCGAGTCATGTTCTACGGCCAGGGCGCCGGCTCCTTGCCGACAGCCAGTGCCGTCGTCAGCGACGTCATGAACGTCATCCTCCACCGCAACCTGAAGATGACGGGCAAACGGGATTACGTATGGCACGAAGCCAAGCTCAAACCGCAGGCCGACATTTCCTCGCCGTACTATATCCGCATGATCGTCAACAATGCGCCGGGCGTCCTGGCGGCTGTTTCCAAGGTCCTGGCAGAAAACAATATCAGTATCCGCTCCCTCATCCAGAAGGATGAAACGGCAGAAATCGCTGAAATCGTCATCCTCATCGACAAATCGCCAGCAGGCCTGGTCCAGGCTTCGCTCCAGAAAATCGAAGACTTGTCGTGCGTTCGCAAGATTGCGAATGCCATTCGTGTAATCGAGGTGTAAGAAATGACAAAAACGCTGCACGCACAGATCCCGGCCACGTCGCTAACGTCGGCTCCGGCTTTGATGCCGTCGGGATTGCGCTGACTTTGTACAATGACATTTATTTTACGGAAGAACCGGATAAAGACACGATCACTGTCGAAATCGAAGGTTTGGGAGCCAATTCCCTGCCCCGTAATTTCGATGAGAACATGGTCGCCAGGCCATGAAGCCGTGGCCATCAAGAACCGCCAGTCCCTGCCCAAGGGCGGCACACTGCGGCTGGTCAATGCTATTCCGCCGGCCCGCGGCCTGGGAAGCAGTTCGGCAGCCCTCGTCGGCGGCATCCTCATCGGCAATGCCCTGACGGGCAATAAGATGACCCGCGAAGATATGCTGACCATGGCGACCGTCCTGGAAGGCCATCCTGACAACGTGGCTCCTGCCATTTACGGCGGCCTGTCCGTTTCTATCATGGTCGATGGCAAGACCCTGACCAATTCCATCCCCATCGACGATGACCTGTCTTTCATTACGGTCAGCCCGGAAGTCGAAGTTTCGACGGAAGAAGCCCGCAAGGCCCTACCCAAGACCATCGACTACCAGAGCGCCGTCTTCAACGTCAGCCGCGTCAGCTTCCTCGTTTCTTCGCTGTTCACCAAGCAGTACGACCGCATCGCCTATGGCCTGCAGGATAAACTGCACGTGCCCTACCGCCTGCGCCTCATCCCCAGCGGCGAACTGGTCCTCAAGAAGGCCGTCGAAGCCGGTGCCCTGGGCGCTACCATCAGCGGTTCCGGTTCGACGCTCATCGCCTTTGCGACGGATCAGGAAGTGCAGATCATGGACGCCATGATCAACTGCTTCAACGACCACGGCATCGCCGCTACGGGCCATATCCTGAAATGCAGCAATGAAGGAGCGAAACTCGTCGAATGATACAAGACATTGGCAATCACACGTACCATGTCGAATACCACCCTGTGCCTCTGGCGCGATGGTATTCTGCTGTCTTATCAGGGCCGCAAGGTCCTGGTCCGGCTGACGGGCGATAAAGAATTCGTCTATCCCCGCCATGCCGACTATGCCGACATCGGAGAAGACCAGTTCCGCTGGCTCTTTGCCGAAGACCGGGCCAGTTCTACCTGGCGAAGGAAGCCCTGCCGGAACGGGACGGCTTTACCTATGTGTCCATCAATTTCATGCGCGCTGCCCGGCTGCGTTACCTGGCCTTTGCCGGCATCGCCGGCCTGTCCCTGCACAACTGGTACAGCAACCACATCTATTGTGGCCATTGCGGCCGCCCCATGGTACACAGCGAGAACGAACGCATGGTATACTGCGACCACTGCCACACCATGATTTATCCGCGCATCTGTCCGGCCGTCATCGTCGCCGTCCGCCATGGCGACAAACTGCTGGTCTCGAAGTATGCCGGACGGGAATACAAGAATATCGCCTTGCTGGCCGGTTTTGCCGAAGTCGGTGAGACCATCGAAGAAACGGTCCACCGGGAAGTCATGGAAGAAGTGGGCATCCGTGTCAAGAATCTGCAGTTCTATAAGAGCCAGCCTGGTGCTTCACGGATACGCTGCTCTTTGGCTTCTTCTGCGACCTCGACGGCGACGATAGGCTGCAAGTCGACCACGGCGAACTGGCCACGGCCGGCTGGATCGACCGCAAGGACATTCCGGAAGATACGGAAAAGGCCAGCCTGACCATGGAAATGATGACCCTCTTCAAGCAGGGCGTCTATTGATTTTACGCGGAGTACCTTGACAGGCCCAAGTAAACTTGCTACAATATTTATCACATAAAAGCGATGAGCGGAAGAAGCCTTATTTCTTTTTGTCAGCGAGATGCCGAGTCCGGTGCGAGGGCATCCAAAGAGGGTAGGGCGCGTCACCCGGGAGCTGGCAGGAGGAAAGGCCTGCCCGTGCAGCAGACGTTACCTGTGCCATGAAGCGGTCGCGCAAGCGGCAAATTAGGTGGTACCGCGGAAGATACAGCATTCTTTCGTCCTAAGGAATACCCTTAGGCGAGGGAATGCTCTTTTTTTGTTTTGGAGGGAATACAGATGAAATGGAATAAGGAACAGTTAGGCGCTTATGCACCGAACGACATTGAAATGTCCTGGTATGATTTTTGGGAAAAGAATGGCTACTTCCATCAGGACCCAGATCCGAGCAAAGAACCGTTCAGCATCGTCATGCCGCCGCCGAACGTCACGGGTCAGCTCCACATGGGCCACGCCCTGGACAATACCCTGCAGGATATCCTCGTCCGCTTCAAACGCATGGAAGGCTATAACGTTGCCTGGATCCCCCGGCACGGACCACGCCGGTATTGCAACCCAGGTCAAAGTCGAACAGCAGCTGGCCAAAGAAGAAGGCAAGTCCCGCTACGACATCGGCCGTGAAGAATTCCTGAAACGCGTCTGGGCCTGGAAGGAACAGTACGGCAGCCGCATCGAAAAACAGGTCCGCCGCCTCGGATCTTCCTGCGACTGGAGCCGCAAGCGCTTCACCATGGACGATACCTGCGCCCGCGCCGTCCGCGAAGTCTTCGTCACGCTCTATGAAAAAGGCTCATCTACCAGGGCCAGCGCATCACCAACTGGTGCCCGCACTGCCATACGGCCCTGTCGGATATCGAAGTCGACCATTCCGACGTCCAGGGCCATCTCTGGTACATCAAATACCCTGTCGTCGGCGAAGATGACTACATCATGATCGCTACGACCCGTCCGGAAACGATCATGGGCGATACGGCTGTCGCCGTCAACCCGGCTGACGACCGCATGAAGAAATACATCGGCAAGAAAGTCGTCGTTCCTCTCGTCGACCGCGAAGTCGAAGTCATCGCTGACGATTACGTCGATATAAGCTTCGGTACGGGCGCCGTCAAGATTACGCCGGCTCACGACCCGAACGACTTTGAAATGGGCCAGCGCCACAACCTGGAATCCATCATGATCATGAGCCTCGACGGCACGATGAATGAAAAAGCCGGTGCCAAATACAACGGCATGACCCGGGAAGACTGCCGGAAAGCCGTCGTCGCCGACTTGAAAGAATTGGGCCTCCTGGACCACATCGAAGAACTGACCCATGCCGTCGGTCATTGCTCGCGCTGCAAGACGACAGTCGAACCGTTCGTCACCAAGCAGTGGTTCGTCAAGATGAAACCCTTGACTGAAGCCGCCCTCAAGGCCGTCGAAGACGGCAAGACGAAGTTCATCCCCGACCGTTTCGTCAAGACCTATAATCACTGGCTGGAAGACGTCCACGACTGGTGTATCAGCCGTCAGCTCTGGTGGGGCCATCAGATCCCTGTCTGGTACTGCGATGACTGCGGCAAGTCTTCCGTCAGCCGGGAAGACATCACAGAATGTCAGCACTGCCATAGCAAACACATCCATCGCGACCCGGACGTCTCGATACGTGGTTCAGCTCGGCTCTCTGGCCGTTCTCGACTATGGGCTGGCCCGATAAGACGCCGGATATTCAGCAGTTCTTCCCGACCAGCGTCCTGGTCACGGCTATGACATCATTTTCTTCTGGGTCGCCCGCATGATGTTCATGACCTGCGAATTCATGAAGGAAATCCCCTTCAAGAACGTTTTCATCCACGGCCTGGTCCGCGACAGCCAGGGCCGCAAGATGAGTAAATCCCTGGGCAACGGCATCGATCCCCTCGGTGTCTGCGAACAGTACGGCGCCGATGCCTGCGTTTCACCCTGGTCACGGGCAATACGCCGGGCAACGACATGCGCTTCTACATGGAACGCGTCGAAGCGAACCGTAACTTTGCCAATAAGATCTGGAACGCTTCTAAATTCGTTATCATGAACCTCGGTGATTTCGACGAAACCTTCATCCCTGAAGATAAAGACCTGACCCTGGCCGACCGCTGGATCCTCACATCCTTCAATGAAACCGTCGCCAAAGTCACGGAAGACCTGGATAAATTTGAACTCGGCGACGCTGCCGATGCTGTTTACAACTTCATCTGGAACTCCTACTGCGACTGGTACATCGAACTGGCCAAGAAGCGCCTTTACCAGGCCGAAAGCGAACGGGACAAGCACACGGTCCAGTACGTCCTGGTCTATGTCCTGACGCACACCCTGGAAATGCTCCATCCCTTCATGCCCTTCGTTACGGAACACCTCTGGCAGCACCTGCCTCACGAAGGCGAAAGCATCATCGTCGCTCCCTGGCCGAAGACGCAGGATAAATGGAACTTCCCGGCCGATGCCGCTACGATGAATACCATGATGGAAGCCATCAAAGGCATCCGTAACCTCCGCGCCGAATCGAACGTCCCCATGGGCAAGAAGGCACCGGTCATCCTGGCTCCGGCTACGGAAGACATGCTCAGACCTTGAAGACTTACGAAGATTACTTCCATACCCTGGCCTTTGCGATAAAGTAACCCTCCTCGGTGCAGGCGATGCCAAACCGGAAAATGCCGTCGTCGCCGTCGTTCCGGGCATTGAAGTCTACTTACAGCTCAAAGACCTCATCGACGTCGAAAAAGAAACGGCCCGCGTCCAGAAGGAACAGGAAAAACTCCAGAAGGAAATCGCCCGCCTCGACAAGAAACTGTCCAACCAGGGCTTCCTCTCGAAAGCACCGGTAGCGGTCGTCGAAAAAGAAAAGGGCAAGCTCGCCGACTATCAGGAAAAGATGGCTGCTTTGACCAAGCGCATGGAAGACCTGGCTAAACTCTAAGAGGCAGCTATGACCTACGAACAAGCAATCGACTATCTGGAATCAGCCAATGTCTTTGGCATCCAGCTGGGGCTCGGCCGTATCCAGGCCTTACTGGAACGGCTGGGCAATCCCCAGAACAACTATAAGACCATCCACGTCACCGGGACCAACGGCAAGGGCTCGGTGACGGCTATGATCGCCTCGGTCCTGACCGAAGCGGGCTTCCGGACGGGCCGCTACACGTCGCCTCATCTGGAAGACTATACGGAACGGATCCATATCGACAACCATGACATTTCCCGCGACGACTTCGCCAAAGCCGTATCCGTCGTCAAAGACGCCGTGACGGCCATGGTCGCTGCCGGCGGGGAAGGGCCGACGGAATTTGAAATGATTACGGCTGCTGCTTTCTGGTATTTCGACTATATCGGCGTCGATTACGCCGTCATCGAAGTAGGCCTGGGCGGCCTCCTCGATTCGACGAACGTCATCGTCCCCGTCGTCTCGGTCATCACTAACGTCGCCATGGACCACATGAAATACTGTGGTAATACGATCGAAGCCATTGCCGAACAGAAAGCGGGCATCATCAAGGAAGGCGTACCTGTCGTCACGACGGCCGATGGGCCGGCTTTGCAGGTCATCGCCCGCAAGGCCTATGAAAGCACAGCCGCCTCTATGCCCTGGACCACAGCTTCGACGTCGTCGCAGCGCCGGACCGGAAGACCCGGAAGCCGGTCAGATGGTGACGGTCCGGGAAAATACGGCTTTGCCATTACGACGGTCCTGCCCCTGCTGGGCAAACACCAGCGGACGAATTGCGCCGCTGCCGTCATGACACTGCTCATCTTGGCCCGCCATGAAAAGAAACTGACCCGGACGGTCCTGGAAAACGGCATCCGCCATGTCCAGTGGCCAGGCCGCTTCCAGGTCTTCAAAGCCGGTGACATCGACGTCGTCCTCGACGGCGCCCACAACCCGGCTGGCATCGACACCTTCTGCAAGACTTACGAAGACGTCTTCGCCTCGCGGAAGCGGGTCTTCCTCTTCTCCGTCCTGGCCGACAAAGATTATAGTCAGATGGTACGGGAACTCTTCCACGACGACGATTACGTCGTCTGCGCACCGGCACCGACGCCGCGCTCAGCCGACCCCAAGGCCATGGCGGCCATCCTGCCGTGCAAAGCCGATTGGGCCGGCACCATCGCCGAAGGCTGGACAAAGCCCTGGCTGCCGTCAAACCGGACCAGGTCCTCTGCATCGTCGGCTCTCTGTACATCCAGGGAGAAGTCCGGAAATACTTCCGGAAGAGATACCATATTGAGTAAGGCCGAGTGGTCAGCCACTAGCCACTAACCCCTAATCCCTAGTCCCTAACCCCTGAAAAGAGGCTGTCGCACGTGCGACAGCCTCTTTTCGTTGCGCCTCTGCGCCTTCTTATGGTAAAATGATACATATATTTTACACGGAATGTAAGGAGCGAACGTTATGAAGTGGATGATACGGACCGGCAGTACGCCAGCCGAGCGGACACGGCTGCGCGTCGTCTATGCTATGGCTGGTACTGTCTTTTTTATGCCGTTGAACTTGTTCATTATGGAAGGCTTTTTCATCATCGCCCTGGGCCTGGGGCTCTATTACTGTAAAAAATATCCCAAACTGCCCCTGCGCCAGTCGCCGTTGTCCCTGCCGGCTGTCGGCTTTGCCTGGTGGCCTTTCTGTCTCTCGTCGGCTCGCCGCACTTTCTCTTAGGGACGGCTTTCTATGCCTTCACGGTTTTGCAGTACCTCGTGCTCTACTTTGGCATCCTCCTGTTCGTCCGCCATTCCTGGGAACGGCGCCTGCTCTTTTCGACGCTCCTCCTCAGTGCCTTCGTCGTCGCCCTGTACGGCCTGTACCAGTATGCCCACATGCTGACCCTCCACGAGGCCGAATGGGTCGACAACTCAGCCTTTCCCATGCTGCGGCGCCGCATGTACTCGACGCTGTACAACCCTAACTTATTGTCGGCCTTCCTGCTGATTATCATGAGCGCTGCGGCGTCGATGATGATCTGTACCCGCCATCGCTGGCATCACGTCATGTACCTGGTCTTTTTTGCCATCCTGACCCTCTGCCTGATCCTGACCTATTCCCGTGGCGCATGGCTCAGCGTCTGCGCTTTGATTTTCTTTTTCGGCCTCTTTTGGGATAAACGGGTGTGGCTCCTCTTTCTGGCAGGCCCGCTGATCCTGGCTTTCTACCACGGCGGCGTCGCCGACCGCCTGATGTCCATTTTCAGCCACAGCGAAGCGGACACGTCCGTTTCCATGCGCATGGACATGTGGGAGGCAGCATTGCCATGTTTGTCGACCATCCCGTCCTGGGCATTGGCTGGGGCGCCTTCAAACACGTCTATCCCGTCTATAATGAATTGATCCAGGAAGCAGGTATCGTCATCTTCCACGCCCATAATATGTACCTCAACATCCTGGCAGAAACGGGCATGGCCGGCCTGGGCTTCGGCTTATGGTTCTTTTTCGGCAATGCCTGGTATGCCATCCGCTATGTACGCAGCCATGCGGCCCACACCTTCAGCCGGTCCCTGGCCATGACCCTGGCCGCTGCCGTCTTGTCCCTGGGAATCAGCGGCATGAGCGACTACGATTTATTTAGTACCCAGATTTCACTTACTTTTTGGCTGATGAGTGCCCTTTTTGCTAACATGTATGGCGAAGAATGTGAAAAAAACGATAAAAATAGTTTGCGAAATAATTCACAATGATATATAATAAGTCTGTGACTATTATCACTAGATAAGATGACTTATAGCTATAGGGAATAGCTTGGGACATAGTTGGAGGGTATTATCCATGAGACAGAAAAAGGCAATATCGGATGCTGTCATCGAACGATTGCCGCTGTACTACAGGGACTTGCTATTATTGCAAGACGCGGGAATCGATATCATCTCATCCGAAAAGTTAGGGGAACGGTTGGGGATTACGCCGGAACAAATCCGCAAAGACCTGACCTGCTTTGGGGCTTTTGGGAAAAAGGGCGTAGGCTATTACGTCAGTGAATTATGCCAGCAGATCGTGGAAATCATCGGCCTGCAGCAGCATTGGAAAATCGGTATCGCCGGCATCGGCCATCTCGGCTGGGCTTGGCGAACTACAAGACTTTCGGCCGCCTGGGCTTCCGCACGACAGGCTTGTTCGACGTCGATCACCGCATCATCGGTCAGAACGTCGGCGGCGTCGAAGTCACGCCGATTTCTGAAATGGGCGAAGTCATTCAGCGCGAAGGCATCCAGATCGGCATCATCACGACACCAGCAGCCGTAGCTCAGCAGGTCGCCGACCAGATGGTCGCCGCCGGCATCCGGGGCATCCTGTCCTTTGCACCGCTGCGCCTGACCGTACCGGACGGCATCTTCGTCTTCCGCGAAGACCTGTCCATCGGCTTGAGTCGCATTTCGTACTATTTGACGAATAAGAAAGATTAGTGGTTAGTGGCTCGTGGCTAACCACTAACCACTAGCTGCTAATCACTAAAAAGCTTGTCGCTGTGCGACAAGCCTTTTTCTATGCTATAATATTCGTACATTCCCGACAATTTGTAGAATGAGGTGATACTACTATGGATTCTATCTATGGTTCCTATGGACGGCTTTGCAGGCTGCTCTGGAAGATATTATCGGCCGTATCCGCGCCTATAGTGACGATATAAAGGCCAAGACCGGGGAAGCGGCTTATGAACACCTGATTTACCGCATCAAGTC
>ENA-OUNI01000010-OUNI01000010.1-human-gut-metagenome-genome-assembly--contig:-NODE-10-length-59661-cov-9.343921_pt1 | contig 59661 bp, 70 predicted proteins | sample MGYA00242499_ERZ504580 | MGnify/ENA primary metagenome ERZ504580 (study PRJEB26092, sample SAMD00036315) | human gut metagenome | host: Homo sapiens | study: EMG produced TPA metagenomics assembly of... | reverse complement strand
GATCATGAAGGAGATTCGGAACCGCCTGCAGTTTTTGCAGAGCGTGGGTCTGGATTATCTCACGCTGGCCCGCTCAGCAGGCACTCTTTCCGGCGGCGAGAGCCAGCGCATCCGCCTGACCACTCAAATCGGCAGTGCGCTTTCCGGCGTGCTCTATGTGCTGGACGAGCCGTCCATCGGCTTGCATCAGCGCGATAACGACAAGCTCATTGCCACCCTGAAAAATCTCCGCGACCTCGGCAACACAGTCATTGTGGTGGAGCACGATGAAGATACCATGCGCAGCGCGGATTATATCGTGGATGTAGGCCCGGGCGCAGGCGTGCATGGCGGTGAGATCGTAGCCGCTGGCAGCGTGAAGGACATCTGCAAGGCAAAGCGCAGCATCACCGGCGATTATCTCTCCGGCCGCAAACGCATTGCCGTACCGCAGACCCGCCGCACCGGCAACGGCAATTACCTTACTGTATGGGGTGCACGGGAAAATAACCTGCGCAATATCGACGTGAAATTCCCGCTGGGAGAGTTTATTTGCGTTACCGGCATTTCCGGCTCCGGCAAGTCCAGCCTCATCAACGAAATTCTGTATAAGACGCTTGCCTGCGAGCTGAACGGTGCGCGTTCCCGCGCAGGCAAATGCGATGGGGTAGAAGGGCTGGAATTTGTGGATAAGGTCATCGGTATCGACCAGCAGCCCATTGGCCGTACGCCGCGCTCCAATCCGGCCACTTATACCGGTGTGTTCAATGATATCCGCACGGTATTCTCCCAGACACAGGATGCCAAAATGCGCGGTTACGGCCCGGGGCGTTTCAGTTTTAATGTCAAGGGCGGCCGCTGCGAAGCCTGTGAGGGCAACGGTATTCTGCAGATCGAGATGCACTTCCTGCCGGATGTGTACGTGCCCTGCGAGGTATGCAAGGGGGCGCGTTACAACCGCGAAACGCTGGAAGTGAAGTATAAGGAAAAGACCATCTCCGATGTGCTGAACATGACCGTGGAGGAAGCAGTGGTATTCTTTTCCAACCAGCCCAAGATCGCCCGCAAACTGCAGACCCTGTTGGACGTGGGTCTTGGTTATGTAACACTGGGCCAGAGCGCCACCACCCTTTCCGGCGGCGAAGCACAGCGCGTGAAGCTGGCCAATGAGTTGGCCCGCCGCAGCACTGGCAAGACCGTGTATATTCTGGACGAGCCTACTACCGGCCTGCATATTGCAGATGTGCACCGCCTGATCGAGGTGCTGCAGAAGCTGGTAGATGCGGGCAACACGGTTATTGTCATCGAGCACAATCTGGATCTTATCAAGTGCGCCGACCATATCATTGACCTTGGCCCTGAAGGCGGCAGCGCAGGCGGCGAGATCGTGGCCGAAGGCAAGCCGGAACAGGTGCAGAGGTGCCAGGCAGCTTTACCGGTCAATATCTGAAACCGCTTTTGGAAAAAGACAAGCTTCTGCAAGCGAAAGAGCAAAAATGAATAAAGCGCGTACTTTCGCAAAAATCAGACTTTTTACGAAAAAAGCAAAGAAAATTGTAAAAATCTGTTGACAAAACTGCTGTATCTGAGTATAATATCTCATGTCGCCACGCTTCGGTAGGGAAGCGGCGGTCGATATCCGGGTGTAGCGCAGTTTGGTAGCGCGCTTGAATGGGGTTCAAGAGGCCGTGAGTTCGATTCTCGCCACTCGGACCAAACAAAAATAATCCGAACTTGTTTCCGATAGGAGATGGGTTCGATTATTTGTTTTCTTCGGAAAATTAGCGTTTGCGAAGCATGAAAGCCCCAGTGGAGCTTTTAAGCGACGGAACGGTCTGCGTTAGCAGATGGAGGGGCTTTGCCCTGACAAGTTCCATGCAGGTGTCCGTGGAAGATGAAATCCGAAATCATAGATTGACCGACATAAGCCACAACATGATTTCAGGAGGACATGAACGTGAAGTACGATGCAAGAGCCTGCAAATTCAACATGGACACCGGGTGCATGGAACTGCTGCTCCGGGATGGAAGAAAAATTTCCATCGACTGCACCGGGGTTGAAGATGCGCTGGACGTGACTATGGCACAGAGGTCGGAATTGGATTACCTCATCTACAATGATCCGCTGGGCTATGCGGACTTGATTCTGAACGGTGACCCGGAGGGATACTTGAAAAACGTAACCGGGAGCCATGGGTTAGAAGATTAAGAAAAATGCCGTTCCAAAAGCAACTGGAACGGTATTTCTTATCTTTCGATATTCGGAATCTTCTGTCCCCGCAGCTCCTGTCGGATGGCACGGAACTGATCAGGTACATCCGCATCGGTCATCGCACCGGGGACATCCACTGTCCCAGCGGCTTTGGCGGCTTCATAGAACCAGCATTTATACTCCACGGTCTCCAGCGTGTGCTGTAACTGCTGGATCTGCTGGGTGAGCACCTCCCGCTGATGCCGGAACATTTCCAGCCGGGTGTCAATGGTGTCGTCTCCCTGCATGGAAAGCTCAATATACTGCCGGATATCCTTGATGGACATTCCGGCTTTTTTCATGCAGCGGATGACCTGCAGCCACTCGAAGTCGTTTTCCCGGAACATCCGAATGCGCCGGAGGAACGCTCCACAAAGGGAAGTAACCCTTCTTTGTCGTAGTAGCGCAGGGTGGAGCAGGTACGCCCAGCTTTTGTGCCATTTCGCCTACAGTATAGATCATCTGAAACCTCCGTTTTTTCAAAAAGCCCTTGACTTAAAGTGCGCTTTAAGTTGTATGATAAAATCAAACTTTATCAACATCATAATGCGGATGCACTCCGCTGTCAAGGAGGTTCCTATGAGCAAGAAGGTATTGATTTTGTCTGGCAGTCCCCGGAAGGGCGGTAACTCTGATATTCTATGCGATGAATTTCTGCGTGGAGCACAGGATGCCGGGCACAAAGCAGAAAAGATCCGGGTCGCTGAGAAAAAGGTGGCTCCCTGTTCCGGCTGCTACTACTGCAGCACCCACGGCGGAGCCTGCGTCCACAAGGATGATATGGCAGACATCCTGCAAAAGATGATCGATGCCGATGTCATTGTGCTGGCAAGCCCGGTATACTTCTACTCCATCAGTGCCCAGTTGAAGGCAGTGATCGACCGTACCGTGGCACGGTGGCTTGAGGTCAAAGACAAGGAATTTTACTATATCACCACCATGGCAGACGAGGAAAAATCCTCTGCAGATACTACGCTGGCCTGCTTCCGGGGCTATGCAGACTGCGTGGAAGGTGCCGCGGAAAAGGGAGTCCTTGTAGCAGGTGGCGTTTACGAGCCGGGTGCAGTGTGCGGTACGCCTGCCATGGCACAGGCTTACGAGATGGGGAGGAACGTATAATGGCAGTGAAACAGACAGCAGGGCGGGATGCTCTGGGCGAATTTGCGCCAAAATTTGCGGAACTTAACGATGAGGTACTATTCGGGCAGGTGTGGAGCCGAGAGGATAAACTCTCCCTCCGGGACCGCAGCCTTGTGACGGTGGTGGCACTGATGGCGCAGGGACTGACGGACTCCTCGTTTCGGTATCACCTGACGGCAGCGAAAAACAACGGTATTACCCGGACTGAGATTGCAGAGATCCTGACCCATGCGGCGTTTTATGTAGGTTGGCCCAAGGCGTGGGCGGCTTTCCGTATGGCCAAGGAAGTCTGGCAGAGGACGCTGCAGAGGATGCCAAGGCAAAGCACCAGAGTGAAATGGTGTTCCCCATCGGTGCATCCAACGACGGTTTTGCACCATATTTCAGCGGAAAAAGCTATCTGGCACCCCTGTCCACCGCACAGGTTGGCATTTACAACGTCACCTTTGAACCGGGCTGCCGGAACAACTGGCACATCCATCATGCCGCAAAGGGTGGCGGGCAGATCCTTGTCTGCGTGGCAGGCCGGGGCTACTATCAGGAATGGGGCAAAGCGCCGCAGGAGCTGCATCCGGGCGATGTGTTGAACATTCCCCCGGAGGTCAAGCACTGGCACGGTGCTGCACCCGATTGCTGGTTCTCTCATCTGGCAGTGGAAGTACCCGGCGAAGGCACCTCTAACGAGTGGTGCGAGCCGGTGCCGGAAGAAACCTATAAGGAGTTGCGGTGATGCGGTTTGATGTACACCCAACCACGATGAAACAAAAACAGGGTGCGTCCACCCGGACGCACCCTGCCAAAAGCCACAGACGATAGCGATATGTACAACAGGGAGTTCCCCAGTGGGAACTTCCTGTTTTTCGTTGTTTGCATGATGAGCCTGCTCTGCCTGCCATAGGCAAGCTCGCGTTTGCGCAGCGCAGCGGAGCAATGAAAGCCCCAGTGGGGCTTTTAAGCGACCGAACGGTCTTGCGTTAGCAAGATGGAGGGGCCTCCGCCCCGACAAGCGACCGCTGGCCTTCCGCGCTGTTCCAGCAGGCAAGGATGGCCGGGTAGAATGCCCGTGCCAGACGGTCAATGACTTCATCGGGATAAGGGGAAGTGTTTGCGGACTTTTTCTTTTTGTTCAAACGCACGCTCCTTTGATCGTCCCACCGTGGCAAAGTCGGGCGAGAAAATCAAAGTTTCAATTTTTATCAGGCGCAAGGGCGCGGAAGTTTTCCACCCTGCACTTGCGGCTGGTGGCTCATTGATGGCTTAAAGCAAAAAGCTCTAGGCTTAACCCCTCTTCTTTGCGGATCTTTCTGATCCGCTCTCCAACAAGGGATGCTAGTTCGGCTGGTTCAGATTCAGGCTGATCTTTCGCTTTTTTCACAGAGAACACCTCATTTGCGGGCAATCATCAGATGCCACGGAACGTAAAGGTGAACTCCACAGGCTTAGTCACATCAGGAATATACTCCGGGTGGACATTGGCACCCCAGCTGTCATCGCCGCCAACGCCCATCTGCTCGCCCATAGCACGAATCACCGTGTAATGGACCGGGGGCAGCTCGTAAGGATGCTTGGCACTCTCCATTTCATGGGGAGTGTAGGGCAGCGCAGAGAAGAACATGGGCTTTGCGGCATCTGCGGTAAACAGCAGCCCGCGACCCTTGCGGTCCACTACCTTTGCCCAGCGCACAGCGGTCTTTGCACCGCACTCCTGCGGCACAAGGTACTGCGCCATGTTATCTGCAACCTTGTTCTGGTAAATGCCCAGCTTTGCACCATGCTGGCGATCCCAGTAGGTCTCCGCAGGGCCGTTTCCGTACCACTCCACCGTGTCGTAGTCAGCGTCGATCTTGAACAGTACGCCGAACTCCGGCATTGCTGCAAGTCCTTCCACCGGGTCATAGTGAAGGGTGGTCTGGATGCGGCCATCACCGAACACACGGTACTGCAGGCTGCACTCTGCTGCGGGGCTGGTCTGGAGGTTATAGAGATAGGTCACGACAACGCTGTCGCTTCCACCTCGCAGGTGGGGTTCTGGAGGATGGTGCCGCCGTGAACAGACGGGATCTCCTTGCCGATGCCCTTGGCGGTAGCGTACAGGCTTGCCAGCTTCCACTGACCGCGAACGCCGCCCATGTTGTTGCCGCAGTCGTTGTCGGTGGGAGCGCGCCAGAAGTTGGGCCGGGGGATCTCCTGAATCATCTCCTTGCCGGCATAGCGGTAGGAAGTCAGGCCGCCATTCAGATCGGAGAACAAAACATCGAAATTCTCGCCCCGGACACCGATGTTGTGTGTACCGTGCGTAACGGTAAACGGCGTGACCTTCTTGCTGGGAATGGAACGGACCGCAGCAATCACACCCTGTCCAAAGGCGACTTCATGACCTTTCTTTGCCCAGCTGGCGTCCTCCTTCAAACGGAAGCTGATGGTCACTGCATATTCACCGGGGAGCGCAGGGACCATAAACGGCAGCGGGAAGCTGGAACGCTCTTCGGGAGCAACATCAATATTGGTCAGTTTCTGTTGCTGATACAGCTTTCCATCACGATGCAGCAGTGCAACGCAGTCGAAGGCATCCGTAGAGGTGAACAGGTTCTTGTTCCAGACTTCGAAGCCAGAGTTGTCGATGGAAATGGCGATGTTCTGATAGCAGAACTTGACCTCCTGCATCTTGGGAGAAGGAGCACGGTCACCACCGTAGCAATGCCGTTTCCGCTGAAATTATAGTCGGTAGGACGCTCACCGAAATCGCCGCCGTAGGCTTGGAACCACTTGCCGTAGCGGTCTTTTTTCCAGATGGACTGGTCGATGTAATCCCAGATAAAGCCGCCCTGATAGCCGCAGTCCTTCTGGTCGGCAAGTTCCGTGTACTTGTATAAAGCACCGTTGGAGTTGCCCATAGCATGAGAGTATTCGCACTCGATATAAGGCCGCTTATCGCCCTGTGCCAGATACTCTTTAATGTCCTTGACCGTGCTGTACATATGGCTCTCGATATCGGTGGTTTCGAGGAAGCGGGGATCGTTGACCACACCTTCGTAATGCACCAGACGGGTGTCATCAAAGCGGCGGACCATCTCGGCCATCTGGAGCAGGGTCTCACCGCCAAACGATTCGTTGCCCAGAGACCAGATCAGAACAGCAGGATGATTTTTGTCACGCTGGTAAGTGGAATTCATGCGGTCAAACAAGACAGCTTTCCACTCCGGCTTATCATTGGGCAAAACGCCCTCGATGCCGCGAATGCCCGCCTGATGGATGTCCCATGTGCCATGGGATTCCAGATTGTTCTCTGCGATCAGATACAGACCATACTCGTCGCACAGGTCGTACAGTGCATCCTGATTCTGGTAATGGCTGGTACGGATGGCATTGATGTTGTTCTGCTTCATGGTGATGATATCCCGAAGCAGTTCCTCATGGGTGTGTACGCCCACAGCACGACCCGTAATGGAGCTGAACTCATGACGGTTGGCACCCTTGAACACGATGCGCTTGCCGTTGAGCAGCATCCGATTGTTCTTCAACTCGAACTTGCGGAAACCGACTTTCTGCCCGGTCACCTCTACCAGATGGCCTGCATCGTCCAGCAGCTCGATTTCCAGTTCATACAGAGCCGGGTCCTCTGCACTCCACAGGTGGGGGTTCTCCACCGCATGGCTGAACAGAGCAGAGCCGCCGTTCAGTGCGATTTTTTCGGAGAACACTTCCAGCTCACTGCGGCGCAGGGTCAGACGGGCCGCGCCCTTTCCCTCCACCTGCAATGCAACTTCCAGCGTGGAATGAGTAAAATCATCCCCGGCAAACAGCGTTTTGACGGATATATCTTCCAGATGCACGGTGGGGATGGCGTACAGCCACACGCTGCGGAAGATGCCGGAGAAGCGGAAGAAGTCCTGATCTTCGCACCAGCTGGAGGAAGTCCACTTGAACACCTGCACGGCAAGTTTGTTCACGCCCGGCTGGAGATAGGGAGTCAGATCGAATGCGTGTGCGGAGAAGCTGTCCTCGGTGTAACCCACATAAGATCCGTTCAGCCAAAGAGCCATGCCGCTTTCCACACCCTCGAACTCGATGTGGACGGGCTTGCCCTGCATGGATTCCGGCAGCTCGAAGTATTTTACATAGCTTGCCACCGGATTGAACCGCTGCGGGATCTCACCCGGCTGTACTTCTTCACGGCCATCCCACGGATACTGAATATTCGCGTACTGGGGAATGTCGTAGCCCTCCATCTGGATGTGTGCCGGAACATGAATGTCATCCCAGCCGCTGCAATCGTAATCCGTCTTTTCAAAGCCGGGGATGGCACTGGTGTAGTTCTTTGCGTAGGCGAATTTCCAGATACCGTCCAGCTTCAGCGCCAAAGAAGAGGAGCCTGTCCGATATTCTTCGCGGGAAGCGTAAGTACGGAAACTTGCATGAGCATTCAGCACGTTTTCCTTGAAAAAGGTGGGGTCTTTTACTTTTGCAAAATCAAATGCAGCCATAGTATTTCCTCATTTACCTTTTATAATTTTATAATATTTCTCCAGCCTCCCCGGAGGAATCGCTGGATTCCTCCGGGGAACAGCAGATGAAGGAGAAATGATAATGGCTTGTTATCAGGCTGCAGCACGCAGCTTTTCATTTGCTTCTTCGACCTTCATACGAGAGAGAATGAAGGTGATGATGGCATCCAGAGCAAACGGAATCACCAGATACATGATCTTCAGCATATTGATGCAGGAATCCGGCTGAACGGTCAGAGCGCTGTCAAAATGGCTTGCTGCCAGCAGCCAGCCGGTGATGGCAGTACCCAGACCGCCGCCCAGCTTCACACCGAGAGAAGTGCAGGAGTACATCGTGCCATCCACGCGCTTATGCTTCGTCAGCCAAGTATATTCAGAGCAGGCTGCGATTACAGCGTTCATATCGCCCTGCCAAGGACCCTGACCAAGAGCTGCGATTGCAGTAAAGAGCAGCATCAAGGTCACATTGCCGCTGCCCATGTAACCAGCTACAGCAACCAGTGCACGAGAAATCGTTGCCAGAGTATAGCTCATCACATTCAGCTTATACATTCCATTCCACTTTGCAACCAAGGTCGGGGTGAACACCAGTGCGATGATCAGAGGAATGTTGATTGCCCAAGAGAATACACCGAACAGATTCTGGTTGCCAAGGATGTAGGTTGCATAGTAGGTGCCCATGCTGATCATGGCACCGTAGATCTGCTGCAAAATGTAGGTGACGCAAATCATCATATAATATTTGTTACCAGCAAGCAGCTTTGCAGCCTGAACCAGATTGTACTTTTCGTCCTGCTCGATTTCCTTTTTGTTGGTGGTATCCACCAATTCGCCTTCCGGCAGTTCCTTCACGGAGAGAACGGAGAGGGTGTTGACAAGCAGACCGATGATGGCGTAGATGATTGCAACAGTGCGCCAACCGGCAGCACCACCGCCCAATGCCGTAACAGCACCCAGCGTGATGGACTGGATGAGCAGGCTGGTGGCAAAGGCGAACATGAAACGCCAGGAACCCATCTCGACCTGTTCGGCACTGTTCTTCGTGACGAGAGCAGTCAGTGCAGAGTAAGCAATGTTGTTGGCAGTGTAGAATACAGCGTTCAGCAGAGTATATGCGATCAGGAACCATGCGTACTGTGCAAACTGTCCCAGATTGGTCGGGATGGCGAAAATTGCCACCAGCGTAATGGCACAGCCAATGTAGCCGTACAGCATCCAAGGACGGGCTTTGCCCATCTTAGAATGCGTTTTGTCAATCAAAGAACCAAAGAAAATGTCCGTCACACCGTCCAGCAGTTTGGAAACTGCAATCAGAGTGCCGACAATACCGGGGTTCAGGCCAACGGTGTTGGTCAGATAGATCATGACGAAGGAGGACAGGAATGCATACACCACGTTGCCTGCAATATCGCCTGAACCATAGCCGACTTTATTATACCACTTTAGATAACGTTTCTCAGTCATTGTGCTTTCTCCCATCTTGCTTGTTTTGTGTGGGCGCGACCAATCTGCTGCGCACTTCAGACTGGAATTCTCATTACGCAAGTTGCCCAAATCTCTTGCGTTCCGTCTGAAAATATTATAGAATCTAATGGAACGAAAAGATATAGACAAGATGGAACAGAATATGCACAAAATCAAAGAGTTTGTAATTTTTGATAGAACATTTCCCAAATCACTGTAAAATCTCTGAAGATGAGGAGGACGCAGGGATGTATTTCAACTCAGGATATTTGAACAACTCCCGTTTGGATTTCAAAGACTACTCAAAGCCGCTGGTCGTAGGCAGCTGCGGCACTTATCGCTTGAAAAAACGCCCTAAGCTACCTACTTTTTGGGCAAAGGGTCGCAGAGACTATCAAATCCTCTATGTGGCATCTGGTAAAGCACATTTCTGGTTCGATGGTGTTGAGGAAGTGGTGACTTCTGGACACATGGTGCTTTATCAGCCGAAAGAAATCCAGAAGTATGTCTACTATGTAGAAGATCATCCAGAGGTGTTCTGGATTCACTTTACAGGATACGATGTCAAAAACATCCTGAACTATCACGGAATACCCTTGGACAAGCACGTTTTTTACAGCGGCACACTGCCGGATTACAAAATGCTGTTCCGAAAGATCATCCGGGAACTGCAACAATGCGAATATGGCTATGAAGACTATATTGCTTCTCTCTTCAACATCATTCTGCTTTTAGTAAGCAGCAACAGCAGGAAAGCGAGAAAACAACTACAAGCATCCCGGAAGAAATCGAAGCCGCCGTTGCCTACTTTAACGAGAACTATAACACAAAGGTCAGTGTGGACGATTACGCAGAATCGCTGCATATCAGTACGAACTGGTTTATCCGTAATTTTAAGCTGTACATGAAAATAAGCCCTGCACAATACATCCTGTCCCTTCGGATGGTAAATGCACAAAGCTTATTGGAGAACACCGAATACAATATTGGAGAAATTGCAGAGATCGTAGGGTATGATAACCCACTCTATTTTAGCCGGGTATTCAAGAAAGAGTATGGTGTCAGTCCGGCACAGTACCGAAAGAATCTGGAAGAATCTACTGAAAAATGAGAAAGATTCCTTGATTCAGAAGTTCCTGCCTGTTGAGATGTACCTGACATATCAAGTTGACGGCGAACCGTTGGAACAGCTCCCGAATGGATACAGCGACCATTATGTGCCGGATGGCTTTGTACGAGATTAGAGTGTATACAAGGAGGTCTCTTTATGTTAGAGCATTTTTTCAAATCGCTAGTTGCAACAGTTTCTGACCCTTACCAATGCAATCGCATCACGGATGCGTTGGCGGCAGCTGGAATTAAATTCTATTGCAAATCCAAAGATGTCAATCGGCATAACACATTTGACCAAGCGAGAATTGGAACCCTCGGCATAAAACCGCAGTATGTCACAGAGGTGTTTGTGGACAAAGAAAATGCTGATATGGCTCTGCACATTATACATACCCTGTCATAAGCCCGGAGTTCCCCTGCGAACAAAACATTCCGATATATAAAAAGGACGCTGCCGCCTCTGGGTGAGAGGTTGCAGCGTCCTTTTGGCATCAGAGGGCGAATGATCTGTCAGACTAAACGGCTCCCAACGAATGCGATGCTTTTAGCTTGCGTCTTTCTGTTCGTCAAGAATGCGCCAGCCGTCCATCAGGTCTGAATTTTCCATAATAAAGGTGTGGGCGGTATCCTGTCCCCACGAGTTGTCGTATTTCAGCATCAGATAATCGCTCAACTCGGTTCGATTTTTGAACTTCAACAAGCGATACGGCTCCTGAAAAGCGACCTTTTCAACGAAATATACTGCATCCGATGTGGAAAGCATAACACCGACATGACCGATCATAAGAGAATTGTCCGTTTCAGAGAACTGATCGTGCAGGACTACGGAGACGAGACGGATCTTATCATCGTCCACGAAGGAGAGACCGCGTTTCTTCCATTCCTGCTGAATCGTTTTCAAATGGGTAGGAATATCGGTCGTATTAGTGGTTTTAACCGGGGCAAAAAGCGCATCAAACTTTTGCCGTTCGTCGCCGCAAAGGGATTCTGGATCGGAATCCAGTGTTTCATAGTCCATAAACAGGGTGTCCTCGGCTGAGTCAAGGTCTGCCTTGCCCGTGACAGTGATAAAATCACCGAACAGCCCACAAGCAGTGATCCGACAGTTCCAGCCGGGGAAGGTGTCATATTTTTCCGTCCATGCGTCCTGCATGGAGTAAGGATCGTATTTCAGATCCGAAGGCTTGGCATTTTCAAACCCTGTGGTGAGCCATGCCGGGTCCACAGCATTGTTGAACTTTTGCACATGATCAAAGAAGGTCTGTATCCGCAGGTCGGATACGCCGGCATCCTGCAAAAGCTTGGAAAGAAGAGCTTGTGTATCCGAATCTGCCAAATTGGAGTATTCAATTTGCTGAAGGACGGGCTGAGAAGTTTTTGAGTGCAGCCTCCTGCCAGAAACGCACTGCAAAAAAGTGCAGCGGAGCAGACAAGAAAAGTTCGACGTTTCAAAAATGGTCACCTCGTTGTGTTTTTCGGAAAATTTCTTTGAGTGCCGGAGTCTCCACCATAGGCGAAGAGAGCAACGCCGTTGGTCTCGTAACGAATGGTATCACAGATAAACAAAGAAAATCAATGACTTCTGTCGTATTTGACCATATATAATGTTGCAGTATCCATATCCCATACGGCTAACGCCCATTTGGGGAAAGACAATGCGGCAGTTTCTGAACGATTTTCTTCATGTCGGACACAACAGGAGTATACCCAAGTTGAAATAAGAATTTTCCGTTTTTTCCGAATGGAAGGTTCAAATCGCTTTCCAGATAGACGGAGGATACCAACTTGCGAAGCGCGGCACGGCGATTTCGGCCAACCTCGTTTCCGCCGCCTTGATGGAATCGCCCATGGCATGATAGCGTTCTGTCGCCGCCGCTGCTCGTTCCCACAGTTCGTCGGCACTGCTGATCTTCTGCTCCTTGCCCTTCGCCGCCGTGTGCTTGCCACGCTTCACCTCGTAGCCCTGCTGTATCAGCTTTTGAAGAAAAACTTCAAAGTCCTTCGGCTGCTCTGCAAGGATGGTGTCGATGATTCCGCACAGGCGGTCACGGTTGCTTTCTCTCGGCGGGTAAACGATCGAGTTGCGCCGAGCACACAAAGTAATCTCTCCAACCCTACAGCTCAGTTTCCACCGCAAGCTGCTCCTGCTTTTCTTTTTCGTCAGCGATTTGGACATCAACATCTTCGCGCATCTTTTTCAGAAGTGCGAGGACTCGCTTGATTTGACCTTTGGTATTCTCCACTCTGCTCTGTGCCTGATTGATGTGATCCAGAACTGCCCAGTCTGCAAAGAGGCCGTCAAAGAAGAAATCCGCAAATTTCAAAAAGCTGTCCACCGTAACCTGAAGGTCTGCGGTGATCTCAACATCGGCAAGCTCAGTTTTGAACCGCCGCAGTTCCACTTGGAGCTGTTCGATTTGTTCCTGTGCATCGTCCAGTTCCTCATACTTGGCAAGATCGGCCATCAAACCGCCGCCCATTACGTCCCATGTGCTCCAGCCCTCGGCATTGTCGAGGGTTTCCAGAACTTCATTGACCGTATGCAGGGCGGTCTTTCCGGCGTTGATAGCTTCCAGCAGCTCCCGTTTTTGGACTTTCAGCGCGGCAATACGGCTTTCGCTTTCCGCAACCTGCTGTGCGGCAGGGTGGGCAGATGCTTTGATGCTTTTGATTTTTTCGGAAAGAGCAGCTTGATACTGCCTTTCACAATCGGACAGCCTTACCAGCCTATTTTGAATCTGATCCAAGTCGGCATCAACGGAAGAAAGGTCATGGAGAGCAGCATCGTACTTAACACGGGCTGCATAGGCTTCCTGCCGTTCCTTGTCCAGCTTCTCATCCATCTTTCCGATGACCTGATAGAAAAATGCGGCAAGGCTGTGTCCCTCCAGACGGTCCACATCAGCCTGCTCTGCCAGCTTGGATTTTTCCAGCTTTTTCAGACGATCAGCAAGCGTATCTCTCTGGGCGGTCAGTTCTTTCTGTTTTGCTTCACAGCTTTTCTTTTCTGCGACCTGCTGCCAAAGCTCTTTCAACGTAGAATCACTCATATGGAATGTCCTTTCCCGGCATTATGTTTCTTCGTTCAGAAGCTGGTTCAAAAAATGCTGCCGAATATTTACAAATGTTTTAGTGATAACGTAGCTGTCCGTATCTTCATACTGACAAGGATGAATCGTGCCATTGTCGAAGCTAAAAATTTCAGCATCAGGCATTCCGAGGAGAATGGGTGAATGTGATACGATACTATATAATGTGGGAGAACGCTTAGTTCCGCTCAAACCCAAGATAGCGGGTGCCCTGAAAACTCAGCTTTCCAATGTCGCCCTCCACAAGCATTCCGTAGTCCGAACCACTTACGGTAAGCTCCATGCGGTCGCCGCTCTCTACCTGAAAGGTTGCATAATAGGTCGTGAACGTATGCGCCATCGTATTGTCTGTATGGTGGCGAGAAACTTCCGTGCGCTTTGCCACAACCGTTGCCGGAACGGTCAGCCGCGGCGAATGGTTGTTTTTATTCCATGTGCTGATATTTCCGATGATGGTGTATAGGATCATACCCAAAACCACAAGGAACAGGATGGGAAACAGAATGCTGAACAGCATATCAATTCCAGCGTAAAACATCTTATTCCTCCAAAATTTCTTCCAGCAGGTTCTTTACATCGTTCAGAAAAGATTCTTCTCCGAGGGTGTTCACCTTGAAGAACACCGCTTGACTGCCCCCTGCGGTGATGGCAGACAGCCGAATCGGACTGTCCGCATTCTGGAACATGGTCAGTGTCAGACTCAGGCGGTTGCCGCCCATCATGCTGTACCGTTCAAATACACGGACACTGCACCGGGCATCGCCCTCTTTGAAATCACTGCCTGCCTCTAAATCTGCCGACCAACTGCTGTCCGGGATTTCATTTTCCAGCTTCCGAAGCAGCTTGTCAAAGTTTTTGTTTCGGATGGTCTTTTCAAAGATTGCCATAATGGTTCCTCCGTTCTGACAATTAAAAATCGGTCCCTTATTTTTGATACGAGCAGAGCCACAGGAAAATTGCGGAGAAATCGCTTGAAGAGAGAAATTTTGTCTAATTTGATTATAGCATATCTTTTGGAAGAACAAAATACTTTATGTACGCCGCCCGCAGGCGGCAAAGATCAGTCCAGGGGAAATTCCAGTTCGACAAACTCTGCATCGGTCAGCAGTTTCAGTTTTTCGATGACCTGTTCGGACAGCTCCCGCAGCGGTTTCGTCCGGCATCAGGTAGCATTGCATCAGCCTCAGTTCGTGGATAAGCCCCAGCCGGTGCCGGTGTTGTAGAACATGGAGATAATGCTCAGGCATCTCGGTGTCGGCATGGCCTACATTGCCTCCATGGGCTGGATCTTGTTTATGCAGAAAAAGGGCCTTTGGCAGCAGCTGATCCACGCAGCCGCCGGATGTGAAAAGCTCTTCTTCACACTGGGTGGTTTAGTGTTGATGATGAGCCTGCACATTTTTTCCATTCATGCTAACCATCTACGATTATTTCCTCAATAGGTTGTTTTGCATTTTATGCCATGCAAAAGGCAGAATCAGATATAAAAAGTACTTTCGTATGTAAAAGCCTTCAAAAACAACTTGAAACACTTTTGTTGCAATGGTACAATAATAATGTTATTTTATGGAAGCTCGGCGCAAAGCCATGCGGACAGGCCGCGGGTGTGTGGATTCCTATGGGATGTGTAAGAATAGCTAGGGCAGCACTGCGCTACTGCACTTTCCGATAATGTGAGGAAGGTATATTTATATGATGAAAAAGATCTCCCGCCGCTCTTTTTTGCAGGTCTGCGGCATTACGGCAGCCACGGCGGCGTTGACTGCCTGCGGCGGCGGTAAGACCGAAACGGCGAAAAAAGACGATGTGCACGAAGCCGTTACCTTTATGGCACCTTATAAGGAGATAGAAGCCTTTATTGAGCAGGTACACAGCGTTTACCCGGAAGTGAACATCGAGGTCGTGCCCTACAGCGGCGATAACACCACCACCTGTTTGCAGAATATGTTTGCGGCGGGCGACCTGCCGGACGTCTGCACCTTGACCTACTACGACCCCCGGATCGATCTGGTCTCCGACAAACTGCTGGACCTTTCCGGCTACGATTTTACGGATAACTATGTGGAGTCCCGTCTGCAGGACGTGTTCGACAACGGTGCCATCTACCTGCTGCCCTCGACCTACAACTGCTACGGCATTACCTACAACAAGACCTTGCTGAAAAAATACGGCTGGGAGCTGCCCAATTCTTTCGCTGAGCTGGAAGAACTGGCTGCAAAGGCCAAGAAAGCAGAGGTCGATCTCTGTCTGCCGCAGATCCAGTATCCGGGCTATGGTTTCCAGTATCTGTGCAACATTGCGGACGCGATTTCCTCGGCACACTGGACGGCAGGCTGTGGCAGCGGGATTATCTGTCCGGTAAGGCGAATGTCAGCAATACCCCCGGCATGATGCAGGCGATGGCCTATGTCCAGAAGTGGAAGGACATCGGGATGCTGAACGACACCGGCGACGCTCTTGACGACAATGTGACCCGGCAGAGGATGACCGAGGGCAACACCCTGTTTCTGATGGGCGGCACCAATGGCATCGTGGAAGCAGACGGCAACGCCGATAAATACGGCTGATGCCGTTTCTCTCGGAGGACGGCACCCAGAACGTTTTTGTGCTGAATGTGAACCGCTTCTACGGTCTGAATAAAAAGCTGGAGCAGGACCCCCAGAAGCTGGAAGATGCGCTCAAGGTGATGCGTGTGCTTTCCACCGTTGCAGGCACCAGCGCTCTGCAGCCCGCAACGGCGCTGAAAAGCAGCCTGCTGCCCTTCAAGGACGCAAAAGCGGACGGCACCTACTATGCCGACATCGCCGATGCCTGAATGCAGGCAACACCGCGCCCTTTATCTATTCCGGCTGGGAAAACACCATCGTGACCACTGGCCTTAAAATGCTGGACTTCATGAAGGGCAATGCCACCATGGAGGATGTGATCCGTCAGCTGGACGAGGATCAGGATAGTGTGGTGAACAACACCCCGGATACCATCACCACCGTCACCGAGGAGCTTTCGCAGGAGGACTGCGCCATGCTGGTAGGCCGCTGCTTTGCGCAGGCTACCGGCAGCGACCTTGCACTGGTGTCGCTGAGCACATGGATCCCCGGCAACCCCACCGATCAGAACCATCACGCGTAGCGGCCAAGCTGTACGCCAAGGGCATTACGGATTACGACCTTTCGGTGATCCTGCCCACCGGCTGGAACCGCACCATCCAGACCGTTACCCTGACCGGGCAGCAGATCAACGACCTGCTGGCCACGGGCTACGATGCCTACGGCAACGGCAAGGGCTACCCCTATGTGCTGGTAAGCCCGGTGCAGCCGGATGCGGGCAAGACCTATCAGGTTGCCATCTGCGGTGTGAGCGACCAGTTGGCTGCGGAGACCACGGTCACAGACAGCGGCGTGGTGGGCATGGATGCTGCAAAAGCCTTCTTTGGTGCATACACCACCATCAGCCGGGCAGATACCGCATGGAGCTAGGGTGCGTCTGAAACAGAACAGACAGGAGATACCAGATGTGAACAACAAACTATATAAAAAGCTGCTTTGGGGCACCGGCTTTGTCATTGTTGCGGTCATCCTGACCCTTTTTATCATGAGCCAGACCTACATCCAGAACTTTGTCTACCATGAGCGGCTGAACCAGATGGAAGAGGTCACCCACCAGATGTTCCGCAGTCTGGAGGATGTGATCGACACTCACTGGGACGAGGTGAATGTACAATGCAATTATTTGTACTGCACTCCGTTAAAGACCGATACCGAGTTCTATCGCTATCTGAAAAAGCTGTCGGAGCTTTCCAATTACCATGAAAGACAGATCGAACTGGTTGCCGTGGACTCTGACGGACATTACTATACCGAGAATGGCGGCATGGGGCTGCTAAGGGAAATGAACTATCTGGCAGACTCTCCGCAGTGGGTCAGCTATGTTTCCAACTCGCTGACCGTGGACGACTCCCGGATGGTGTTTCTGGAACAGCTCTCCACCCCCATCACACTGCAAAGCGGAGAAAAAGAGATCACCCTGCGCTACTTTGGCATTTCGCAGAGCATGACCCAGCTGAACGATTATTTCCGCTGTGATGCCTACGAAAATAACAACAGCGTCTATGTGCTGGATGACGATGGTTTCAAGCTGTTCAACGCCAACGATACCGAGCTGCTGAAGGGGCATAACGTATACACCGTGCTCTCCCGGATGTCCTATCTGCACGGCTCTTCCTTTGCGGAGGCAAAGGAGCGGCTTGACCGCACAGGTTCCTGTTATTCAAACGCCGTGTTGGACGGCACCGAGTATTTCTACGCCCTGAAGCAGATGGAAAACGCCCAGTGGACACTGGCGTTCCTTGTTCCGGCAAAATATGTGGCCGTGAATACGCAGAAGCTGGTCAGCATCGTCATGATCATCATCATCGTCATTGCAATGGTGTTCTCGGTCATAACAGTTTTCGTCGGCTGGTTTCTCCTGCGGCAAAAGCAGCAGCAGGAGCTGCAGGCAGAAAAAGAAGCGAACCTCCGTCTGGAGCAATACAACATCCATCTGACGCAGGTAAACGATGAGCTGCGGCAGGCACAGGACATTGCCGCAGAGGCGTTACAGTCCGCCGAGCGCGCCAGCAAGGCTAAGACGGACTTCCTTGCCAACATGAGCCACGATATCCGCACCCCCATGAACGCCATCATCGGCATAACTACTCTGATGAAAAACGAGCTGCACCAGCCGGAAAAGCTGGCCGAACATCTGGACAAGCTGGAAAATTCCGGCCAGTTGCTGCTGGGCATCATAAACGATATTCTGGACATGAGCCGCATCGAGAGCGGCAAGACCACCCTGAATGTGGAAAAAATGAATCTGCCCCAGCAGATCAGCCAGCTGGACAGCATCATCCGCCAGCAGGCAGGCCAGCGCAGCCAGACCTTTACGGTAAACACCCATCTGCAGCACGAAAACGTGCTGGCAGACCCCAACCGTCTGAATCGGGTGCTGATGAACATCCTCTCCAACGCAGTCAAGTATACGCCCACCGGCGGGCATATCCGGTTTGAGGTGGACGAGCTGCCCCGAAACGAGCACTACGCCCGATACCGTTTTGTGGTGCAGGATGACGGCATTGGCATGAGCGAGGCCTACCAGAAGACCCTTTTTGACCCCTTTACCCGCGAGGAGCGCTCCGGCACCAACAAGGTGCAGGGCACCGGCCTTGGTATGGCCATCACCAAGAACATCGTGGACCTGATGGGCGGCTCTATCAATGTGGAGAGTACCACCAGCAAGGGCACTCGCTTTGAGGTGGTGCTGGAATTTCCCGTTGATGCCGAAGCAGATACGGTGCCAGAGGCACAGGTGCTCCCGGAGGAAGAGGAAGAAACTTCTCCTCTGTCCGGCATGAAGTTCCTCTGCGCCGAGGATAACGCCATCAACGCCGAAATTCTGGAAATGCTGCTGGAAGCCAATGGCGCAAGCTGCACCATCTGCTCCAACGGTCAGGAAATCGTGGATGCCTTTGCCAGCGTAAAGCCCGGCGAGTACGACATGATCCTGATGGATGTGCAGATGCCGGTGATGGACGGCTTGGAAGCCACCCGCCGCATCCGCAGCGGTGAAAATCCGCTGGGCAGGATCATTCCCATCCTTGCCATGACCGCCAATGCCTTCCTTGAGGATATGCAGAAGAGCAGGGAAGCCGGCATGGACGAGCACCTGTCCAAACCTGTGGATATTGCTGCGCTGGAGCAGACGGTAAAACGCTTCCGTGTTATCCCCCCGAAAATAAATAGCGGACAAGCGCGTTTCCGCAGAGGAAGCACACAAACGATGTGAATGATGCAGGAGAAAATTAGAACGTGAATACACTTTCCGAGATCGAGGAGTATTACAAAGCGCGTGAGCAGCAGCTTTTGGAAAAACTTCATCAACAGGAAGCCGCTCTTGCCGCAATGCCTGACGGATATCCAAGCTGCCCTGAAAGAAGAATTACAGCAGCACAATTGAGCTGCGGATGCAATCAAAACAGGAGTATAAAAAGCCCGAATGAAACACAGAATCTCACGCCGTGCATTCCTGAACGGATGCACGCTGCTGGCGGCAGCTGCTGCCGTAAGCAGTCTGACTTCCTGCGGAGAAAAGGAAGCGAAAGACAGCGGTCTTGCACAAATCGTTGTGGGAAGCGACAGCTATCCACCTTATATCTATCTGAACAATGACGGTGTTCCCACCGGAATCGATGTGGAGATCGCCACCGAGCGTTCCGCCGCATGGGGTATGCTGCCCGGTTTGAAACGATCAACTGGGAGCAGAAAACAAATCTTGTGGAAAGCGGCGCCATCGACTGTATCTGGGGCTGCTTTTCCATGGATGGACGCGAAGAGGTATACCGCTGGGCGGGGCCTTACATGGTGAGCCGTCAGGTGGTTGCGGTGGATGCCCACAGCAGCATCCGATCCCTCAGCGACCTTGCCGGCAAGACCGTCGCCGTGCAGAGCACCGGCAAGCCGGAGGAGATCTTTCTCAGCGGCTCCGACCCGCGCATCCCGCAGACGGTGGAGGTGCTCAGCATCGAAAACCGCAGTGTGCAGTACGCAATGCTGGCCTGCGGCTATGTGGACGGCATCGCCGCCCACGAGACAGGCATCCTGCAATATATGAAGGACAATGCCATAGACTTCCGCATTTTGGAGGAACCGCTGCTGGTCACCGGGCTGGGCATCGCCTTTGCCAAGAACGACACCCGCGGGCTGGACAGCCAGCTGACCGATACCCTTGCGCAGATGCGCACGGATGGCACGCTGGAGCAGATCGTTGGCCGATACCTTGAAAATGCTTCGCAGTATCTGGAGGTGGACACCATTGGCGCGTAAAAACAGAACCACCCCGGATAAAAGGATATGGACAGCCTATCTGATCATCGGCGTGCTCTTGATGGCCGGTGTTGCTTTTTTCTCCAGCTGGCGGGCAATGCGCACAGCAGAGGAACGCTTTTGCCAGACCCTTGAGTTTGTCAAATCCCAGTCCACCAGCTTTGAAAAGCACAACGATACCATCACGGCAAAGGCACTCCGCCGCACGGCGGTCGCAGTCCATCAGCTGGCAGAGAATCCTGCGCTTGACCTCTCCGACCCGCAGTGCCTGAACAGGCAGACAGAAAAGCTCTGGCTCACCGGCATTTCGGTTCTGGGACCGGATGGCACGCTCCGGTGCGAGTCCACGACCAACGGCATCGGCTATGACCGGTTTGGCGACCAGCTGAAAAATGACGCTGTTCTGGACGTTTTATCTTACCCGCGAAAGACCTATGTGAAGCGCGTCCTGCTGGAAGATGGCTCTGCTGTGGATGTTGCGGCGCACCGGGCAGAAAGCACAGAGCTGCTCCTGCTTGCCTACCGGTACACCCCGGCGGAATTTGTGGAGGAAACGGCGCTGTCCATCCAGAGCATACTGGATGGCTACCCGGCAGAAACCAGCGGCACGCTGTTCATCGTGCAGAACAATCAGGTCGTTGCCGCAAACCGCCCGGAGCTGATTGGGCAGGATGTTGCAGGCAGTCCGCTGGCGCAGGGGATCCGCAAAGCCGGGGCCGCAGAGAAGCTGACCCATACCCGGGACTGGAACGGCTCCGGCTGCTATTTCGGGATGTTCTGCCATGCAGATCCTTCGATCTCTATGCGTACACGGATGAAAAAATAATCTTCCGGGAGGCGCTTTTGCTGATCCTGACGGTTCTGGTCGGCTACATCCTGCTTGTAATGATCCTTCAGCTGCTGCGCCGCCGCTCCGTGCAGGAGATGGAGCTGCAGAAAAAAGAGCAGGAGAGGAAGTATCAGACCCAGCTGGAGGAACAGAACCGCAAGCTGGAGATCGCGCTTCAGCACGAGGGGGCGGCAAACCGCGCCAAGCGGGAGTTCCTGTTCAATATGAGCCACGATATCCGCACCCCCATGAACGCCATCATCGGCTTCACTTCGCTGGCTGCGACCCATATCGACAATAGGGAACAGGTGCTGGACTACCTCAAAAAGATCTCCACCTCCAGCCAGCATCTGCTTTCCCTCATCAATGATGTGCTGGATATGAGCCGCATCGAGAGCGGAAAGGTAAAGATCGAGGAAAAAGCGGTGCATCTGCCGGACCTCGTCCACGATGTGCGCTCCATCATTCAGCCCAATGTTTCGGCAAAGCGGCTGTCGCTTTTATTGATACCATAGATGTGGAGAACGAGGATATCATCACCGACCCGCTGCGGCTGAACCAGATCCTGCTGAACATTTTGTCCAATGCCATCAAGTTCACTCCCACAGGCGGCATGATCAGCATTCGCATTGCTGAGAAAAACGGTGCGCCTGCGGGCCGGGCCTGCTATGAGTTCCGCATCAAGGACAACGGCATCGGCATGAGTGAGGAATTCCAGAAGCACATCTTTGAGGAGTTCGCCCGTGAGGAAAACTCCACCGTCAGCGGCATTCAGGGTACCGGCCTCGGCATGTCCATCACCAAGAACATTGTGGACCTGATGGGCGGCACCATCGCCATTGAGAGCGAGCCGGGCAAGGGCAGCGAGTTTATCGTGAATCTCTGCTTTGCGCTCAGCGGACAAAAGGTGGAGCTCAGGCAGCTCCCGCAGCTGGAAGGGCTGCGGGCACTGGTGGCGGACGACGATACCGACACCTGCCTGAGCGTCAGCACCATGCTGTCCAAGATCGGGATGCGGCCGGAGTGGACGATCTCCGGCAGGGAAGCGGTGATCCGCACCCGGTATGCCATGGAGCAGGGGGATGAATTCAGCGTTTACATCATCGACTGGCTGATCCCCGATATGAACGGCATCGAGATTGTGCGGCAGATCCGCAAGGTGATCGGAAAAAGCTGCCCCATCATCATCCTGACCGCCTACGACTGGGCCGATATTGAAGAGGAAGCCCGCGCTGCCGGTGTTACCGCCTTCTGCGAAAAGCCGCTGTTCCTCTCGGAGCTGCGCAGAGTGCTGGCAGAGCCGTTCGGTGCAGAGCCTGCCTGCAGGCCGGTGCAGCTGAACGCGGAGACCTTCAAAGGGAAAAAAATCCTGCTGGTGGAGGACAACGAGCTGAACCGTGAGATCGCAGTGGAGATCCTGAAGGAAGCGGGCTTTGAGGTGGAATCTGCCGAGGATGGCAAGATCGCCGTCCGGAAGATGAAGCAGGCGGCAGACGGACAGTATGACCTGATCCTCATGGACATCCAGATGCCCAACATGGACGGCTACGAGGCAACGCGGCAGATTCGTGCGCTGCCGGATGCCGCAAAGGCTGGCATCCCCATCTTTGCAATGACGGCAAATGCCTTTGAGGAAGACCGTCAGAACGCACTGAAGCCGGTATGAACGGCCATATTGCAAAGCCGCTGGATATTCCGCACCTGCTGCAGGTCCTTGCAGATGTACTGAAATAAACAGCGCCCAAAAGCAAAAGCACCCACAGCAAGCGCCACAGAGGTTTTGAATCTCCGGTGAGCAAATTGCTGCGGGTGCTTTATTTTTTTATGCCTGACAGGCGGCTTGTTACAAAATTTTGCGCAGCTCCTGCACAAGGTCGCCGATCACGATGGGTTTGGACAAAAAGCCGGTCATGCCGCTTTCCAAGGCATTGCGGCGGTCTTCATCGAATGCGTTGGCAGTCATGGCAAGGATCGGGATCTTTGCCAGTGCAGGGTCGCCCAGTGCGCGGATCTGCCGGGTGGCGGTATAGCCGTCCATCACCGGCATCTGCACATCCATCAGCACCAGATCATAGCTGCCCGGTGCGGCAGTGCTTACCTTTTCCACCGCCACGGCACCGTTTTCCGCCGTATCGACCCGGAAGCCGTACTCGCACAGGATCTCCTGCGCGATCTCGCGGTTCAGCTCGTTGTCCTCTACCAGCAGGATGTGCCTGCCCTTGAAGTTGGTGTTCTTTTTCGGCAGAAGCTCCTGCGCCGCATCCGTCTGTGTCTGGCCGATGGCGCTCATCAGGGTCTCGCGCAGGTCGGACATGAACATGGGCTTGGAGCAGAAGGCGGTCACACCGGCAGCCTTTGCCTCCACCTCAATGTCGGACCAGTCGTAGGCAGTCAGGATGATGATGGGCGTATCATTGTTCAGGCTGCGGATCTGGCGGGTGACTTCGATGCCGTTCATATCCGGCAAGCGCCAGTCGATGATATAGGCATGGTAAGCATCGCTCATCTCGATGGACTGCCGTGCACGCAGCACCGCTTCCTTGCCGGAAAGGGTCCACTCGGCACGCATTCCCACCTTGACCAGCATCTTTGTCACGCTGTCGCAGGTGTTGAAATCGTCATCCACCACCAGTGCCTTCAGGCCTTCCAGTTCGGTGATCTTTTCCACCGGACGGTGCTCTGCCTGCGCACGCATGGGCACACGAATGATAAACTCGCTGCCCTTGCCCTGCGCCGTCTGCACCTCGATGGTGCCGCCCATCATATCCACGATGTTTTTGGTAATAGCCATGCCAAGGCCGGTGCCCTGGATCCGGCTTACCGTGGAGGTGCGCTCCCGCTCAAACGGCTCAAAAATCTTTTTGGCGAACTCTTGGCTCATGCCGATGCCGTTGTCCTTGACGCGGAACTCGTACTGCCCGCAGCCGCGCACCGCTCCGGCAAGCTGCCGCACCCGCACCGAGACCGTGCCGCCCGCCGGGGTGAACTTGATGGCGTTGGACAGCAGGTTCAGCAGTACCTGATTCAGCCGGGTCTTATCGCAGTAGACATCCTCATCGGTCACATCCATGGCATCCATATAAAGCTCCAGCTGCTTTGCGTAGATCTGCCGCTGACGATGGTTTTCAGGTCGTGCAGCACATCCGAAAGGTTGACTTCCACTTCTTCCAGATGGATCTTTCCGCTTTCGATGCGGCTCATATCCAGCACATCGTTGATGAGGGAAAGTAGATGATTGCTGGAAGCGAGGGTCTTGGCAAGATAATCCTTCACCCGGTCTTTATCGTCAATGTTGCTGAGTGCCAGCGTGGTAAAGCCGATGATGGCGTTCATGGGGGTGCGGATGTCGTGGGACATATTGGAAAGGAAGGTGCTTTTGGCGCGGTTGCAGTCTCGGCCGCTGCAACGGCATCCGAAAGTGCCTGATTCACCTGCCTGTCGGCGGTGCGGTCGGACAAGACAAGGATATACTTGGTCCTGCCCTCTACCTCGCTGCCCATGGCGATGTTATGGAACCAGCGCCGCTCTTTGGTCTCCCGATGCTCAAACTCGAAATCCCATTCGCGTTGCTGCCCGCTGAGCAGTCCTTCCAGAAAGTTCTTGTCGCGATCCGGGTCATCCTTCGGGTGCAGCGCTGCCAGAGCACGGGCATCCTGCCGCACTTCTTTCCACGGGATGCCCAGCAGCCGTTCGACGTTGGGGCTGACATAATCCACCTTGGAGGTCTTTGCGTCCAGCATCAGGAAAACGTCGTCCACGTTCAGCGAAAGCTTTTGGAACAGCTCGTCCCGGTACAGGATCTCAGTGTCCTTCCGGCGCAGGGTCGTATGGCTTCTGCGCAGGATCAGCAGGATGATCAGCACAGCAAGGCCAAAGGCGATGCCCGCCACGATCTGCACCGTGTGGAACCACAGCTTATCCAGACTGGCATTGACGATGCTGACCGGCACAAGCCCCACCATCGTCCAGTTCTGGACCGCGGTATCCTCGTAGACCAGATAATAACTGGTGTCGCCCAGTTTGACCCGCAGGTTTCCGCTGCGGCCCTGCGCAAAATCATCCGAAAGGGCAAGAATCTGTTCCTCGGAAAGGTCGGAATGGTCGCGCAGCATCGCAATGAAGTTGTAAATGATTTCCTTGCGATTTACGGAATTGTCAATCACCACCCGCCATCCGGGTAGATCACATAGTTGCTGGCATTGCCCTGAAAAGCAGAGCTGTCCAGCAATCTCAGCACAGCATCATTATAATAGGTGATGGCAACGGCATCGTAGGCAAAGCCCCGGTAGCTGCCCTGCGTTTCGGGGCAGATGAACGCAAGCATCGGGCTTGCCGGGCAGCGCCGTATTCACGACGATATCCTCGCCATCGGAGAGCTTTTCGTCCAGATTGGTCTGCAGGCCAAGGTAGCCGGTTCCCCCGGTCACGGTCATGTAGTTGCCGTCATAGGAAAGAAAGTAGAAGTTAACAAATCCGGTTGCCTGCTGTGCTTCCTCGATATAGGCCTGAATTTCATCCTCATTCGAGGTGTTTTTCAGAAAGCCGTTGCACAGATGCAGATAGGTCAGGTTTTTGCGCACCATCTCTTTCAGCATACTATTGGATTTATACAGTACCTCTTCCAGATGCGAGGTGCTTTCCTGATAGATGGTCTGCGACATAAACGAGATGTACCGGAAGCTGAAACCGGCTGCCAGAAAGACCAAAAGAAGGATGGCAGCGGCGGCAGGCAGCCACTTGTGCCGGGAATAGCAGCTGCGTTTGGATTCGTGCTTTTCGTCTGCCATTCCGCTCACCTCAGTGTCATGTAGTTTTCCGGCTCTGCAAGCGCTGCGCCGCCGGAGATATAATCACGCCATGTGTTTTTTACCCACGTATCTTCGCCCGCAGACGTGCCGCTGTCGCTCGCAAGCAGCGCTTCCATCTGCTTTTCCGTTGCAAGGCAGGTCACGGTAACGGTGTCGTTATCTCCCAGCGGCTGCCGTTCCGGGTGATGCCGGTCAGGGTATAGCTGCCGTTATTCTCTTTTACCTCCACAGCAATGCCGCTGACCACTGGCAGAGAACCGCGGTTGAAGGGCACAAACCCGCCCTCGCAGCCTTCCACAAAGGCGCGGACGGTCTCTTTCAGCTCTGCGCCGGTCATGGTGCGCTGGCGGGACATCAGACCGTTCGGCATGATCATGGAAGCAGCCATTTTCTGATTATAATCCGCCTGCAGCACACTGCCGGTAAAGCTGTTTGCGGTGGCAAGCAGCACATCGGTGCCATACACACCGCGCAGCGTGTTTGCCATCACGGAGAAGGCAGCGCTGCCGCCGTTTGCGTGGAATACGTTGGAATAGGCCTTCCCGGAGGTCAGCACGGTCTCGTTGTCGGCAGGCTCCTCATCGGCAAGGAGCTGGGCATTGAAGGCCTGATACGCCTGCTCAGCGGTAAGCTCGCCTGCGATCATTTTGGAGACCACATCCTTGGAAACGGCAAAGAAATCGTTGGAGGCGATGCGGATATACATGTGGTTTTCTTCCACCACGCTGCGGACGTCCTTCAGATACTCGGTCAGGCGCAGGGGAACGTTCTGGCTGTAGCTCAGTATGTCCTGCCCCTCTGAGACGATGCGGTTCTGCGCCTGTTCGGAGAGCATGACGTTCAGCACCTTCATGGCTTTTTCGCGGCGCGCGGTGTCCTGCTCCAGATCCGGTTCAGGGCAACTTGGAAATAGGGGGTGGTCATGATCCACGGTTCGCTGTTCTGGCTGAAGAAGGGCAGAAAGATCGTGTCGATGCCCTCATCCTGAAACATCTTCACGCCGGCAGAGCTGCCAAAGTACATGGCAACTTCTCCGTTCCGGAACATTCCGGTCACATCGTCGTAATTCAATGCAAGATCATCTGCTGTAAGGTGGGTATCCTGAATGAACTGCTCCATCCGCTCAAACGCCCCCGGCCATACGGTGTCGTCCAGACCCACCCGCGCGGTGCTGGCGGGGTCGCTGTAGGTAGTGCGCCACTTGCGCCTGCGGTGGTGGTAAGCTCGGCAGCAGAAAGCCCCTGCAGGGTTTCCATGCAGGTGTAGTCGTAGGTATAATCGGAGGTAAAGCCGCGGATGCCTACCTTTTCAAAAGCCTGACAGGCCGCTACAAAGCTTGCGTAATCGGTGGGCAGGGGAATATCGTACTGCTCAAAAAGGCTGCGGTTGACCACAAAGCCGTGGGCATCCGCGCACACCGGCAGCCAGTTCACGCTGCCATCCTCGTTTTTGAAGCTGTTGAGGTAGGTGTTGTACACAGCGCCCGCCTCATTGGTCATGGCAAGGTTCATCAGGCTGTCCTTCAACGGTGCCGCATCGTGCAGCGAGAACCGGCAGCAGGTGATGATATCCGGCAGACCGCCGTTTTGCTGCAAAACTTGTAAAAATCCAGATCGTTGTTGCCGACGATGAATTCAATGTTCACGTCCGGCAGCTGCGCCTGAACATAGGGCGCATAGTTTTCGTACAGGCTGGTGCTCCACAGATACACCTGAATAGTCTGAGCGTCTTCCTGCTCCTGTGTTCGTTCCGCATTTTTTTCGCTGCATCCGGTGAGCAGGGATAGCCCCATCACCAGTGCCACAAGCATGGAAAATAGGCGGCGCAATGTTTTTGTTTTCATCCGATCCTCCTCCTCACACTTCTTGGACAGCCATCGTTTTGCGGTTGGCTGCTTTTGCTTACTGATCATACATCACCGCCCGCAAGAGTGTGTGCTGTAAAACCCACCCACGGAAAGGATGCCGCAATTTTTGAGTCTTTTCTGTTTTGCGCTCTCCCTCTACCGCGAAGGGGCACAGAATGACAAAGACATAAAAATATTTTACCACTACCATGAAAAATTTTCAATAAAATTTCATATATTGAACAATAAAAGCTGTGTAGGATTACAATAGATGTGTCACAAAGTGAAAAAAGACGAATGAGTCGTTCTGTGGTACAGTTAAATTGCTACACCAAACATCACAGAAACACATCATTGACAAACCTACATTGTGAACTCAAGAAGCCTGTCCAAAAGAAAGCATAAAAATGCGTATAACGCCCTATGAATGGTGCCACGGGGCGTTTTATTTTGTCTTGTTTTGTGGGCGATGTTGCGGTTTTGCGAAAACTTGCGAGACTAAATAAAAATCCCACGAAATTACGATTCTAAACGTAAATTCGTAGGATTTTTGGAGCTACTGACCTGATTCGAACAGGCGACCTGCTCATTACGAGTGAGCTGCTCTACCAGCTGAGCCACAGTAGCAGATAAAATTTTCTTGCATGTTCTGCAACGAGAAATATTCTATCATACTTCCTGTGCGCTGTCAAGATTTGATTTTGCGGCAGAACAGGTGCAAATAGTCTGTGACGCAAAAATATAACTGCTCTCCGAGAAAAACTCGAAGAGCAGCCTTGCACACAAGAAAAATCAGTTGAACAGCTTACGGCCGATCCAGATGCAGATGCAGGCACCCACAACGGAAACGAGGATCTCACCCACGATGCCGGTAGCGCTCAGACCGATCAGGCCGAACACGATGCTGCCTACAAAACCGCCCAGAATGCCCAGCACGATATTGCGCACGGTGGAAGTTTCGCTGCCCATAATGCGGCCGGCGATGTAACCAGCCAGAGCGCCGATCAGCAGACTGAAAATAAAACCAAACATAATATTCTACCTCCTGAGTTTTAAAGCTCTGCGCTCTGCCCGGCGGTTTCCCGGGCAAAGCGGCAAATATCCTTCAAACAACATTTTTCGCATTCTGGTTTGCGCGCATTGCACACTGCCCGACCATGCATCACAAAGCGGTGGCACAGGTCGCTGCCTTCTTCCGGAGGACGATCTTCCACAGGGCCATTTCCACCTTCTGCGGTTCCTTGATGCCGTCCACAAGGCCGATCTTGTTGCACAGCCGGATGCAGTGGGTGTCTGTTACGATAGCAGCTTGCCAAACACATCGCCCATGATAAGGTTTGCGCTCTTGCGGCCTACGCCGGGCAGGGCGAGCAGCTCTTCAAAGGTGGTGGGCACCTGACAACCGTATTTATCGCGCAGCACCCGCATACAGGCGGAGATATCCCGCGCTTTGGAGTGTCCCAACCCGCAGGGCTTGACGATGGCTTCAATGTCTTCGGGTTCCGCAGCAGCCAGCGCAGCAACATTGGGATATTTGGCAAACAGGTCTTCCACCACAATGTTCACGCGGGCATCGGTGCACTGGGCTGCCAGACGCACGCTGACCAGAAGCTGCCAGGCGTGGTCATAATCCAATGTACAGCCGGCATCTGGGTATTCTTTTTTTAACCGGTCAATCACTTCCAGCGCCAGCGCCTTTTTTGCAGTAAGGTCTTCTGGTGCTTTTTGCGAACAGGCATTTCATCCACTCCCATCGACAAAAGCTGATACGATAATACCATGTTTTGCGTTTTTTGTAAACTGCGGGCAAAAATTATCTGAGAATGATTTTCAGATAAAACCTTGCTCTTACTGCCAAAATGCGATATACTATAGAAAAATGCTGGGGGAATCGCTCCTCGGTACGGGAGGAGGAAAACACGATGAACGAACCACTGGCACAGCGTCTGCGGCCCAAAACACTGGCAGATGTCTGCGGTCAGCAACATCTGCTGGCACCGGCAGGGTGTTCCGCCGTACCATCGAGAGCGGACGAATCCCGAACATGATCTTCTACGGCCCGTCCGGTACCGGGAAAACGACGGTGGCACGCATCATTGCGGAAAACAGCGGTATGACGCTGCATAAGCTCAATGGCACTTCCTGCGGCACCGGGGACATCAAGGCGGTGCTCAAGGATATCGGCACGCTGGCAGGTGCGGGAGGCATCCTGCTGTATCTGGACGAGATCCAGTACCTGAACAAAAAACAGCAGCAGAGCCTGCTGGAATGCATTGAGGACGGCTCGGTGACGCTCATTGCATCCACCACCGAAAATCCATACTTCTACATTTATAATGCGCTGCTGTCCCGCTGTACGGTGTTTGAATTCAAATCACTTTCGGCAGCGGATGTGGAGCGTGGGGTGCACAATGCACTGAAAAAGCTTTCGGAAGGGGAGAGCACAAAGGTCTGCATGGACGAGGATGCCTGTGCCTACCTTGCCGAGAGCGCAGGCGGCGACCTGCGCAAGGCGCTGGGCTGTCTTGATTTTGCGGTGACGGCAGCTCCCATTGAGGATGGGAAAAAGCACATTACGCTGGAAATGATCCAGCAGGTCACCTGCCGCACTGCCATGCGGTATGACCGGGAGGGCGATGACCACTACGACATCGTGTCAGCCTACCAGAAGTCCATGCGCGGCTCCGACCCGGATGCGGCGCTGCATTATCTGGCCCGTCTGCTGGAAGCAGGAGATCTGCCCTCGGCCTGCCGTCGCCTAATGGTATGTGCCTGCGAGGATGTGGGTCTTGCCTATCCACAGATCATCCCCATTGTGAAGGCGGCAATTGATGCCGCCAACATGATGGGCCTGCCGGAAGCACGGCTCCCGCTGGCAGATGCCGTCATTCTGGTGGCCACCAGTCCCAAGTCCAACAGTGCCCATGATGCCATCAACGCGGCCATTGCGGATGTGCAGGCGGGCCGTACCGGGCCGATCCCGCGCCAACTGCAGAACAAGCACTACGACGGTGAGGATGCGCTGGTAAAGGGACAGAATTACAAATACGCCCATGATTACGCCCACCACTGGGTGGAGCAGCAGTACCTGCCAGATGCCATCAAGGACGTAAAATATTATACCTTTGGCGATAACAAAAATGAGCAGGCGGCCCGTGCCTACTGGGCAAAGATCAAGGGCGAAGAGAACGTCTGAGCCACGCCTTACACCCAAAACCCAAAAACAAAGAAAAAGGAGAACGATATGCGATATTCCAAACAGCGTGAGCTGGTCATGCAGACGGTGCAGAACCTGTGCGACCACCCCACCGCCGAGGAAATTTATGATGCTGCGGTCAAGGAATGCCCGGGCCTGAGCCTTGGCACCGTATACCGTAACCTGAATAGTCTGGTGGATGCGGGCCGGGTGCGCCGGGTGTCCATTCCAGGCAAGGCTGACCGCTTTGACCACACGCTGCCCTGGCACAGCCATCTGTACTGCACCGTGTGCGGCAGCGTGACCGATGCCGAGGTGGACGAAAAGCAGGTAATGAAGCTGGTGAAAAACCAGAAGGGCTATGTGCAGGACTGCGCTGTTGTGCTGATCGGCGTATGCGAGGCCTGCTGCGAGAAGCAGGCGCAGGAAAACGCCCACTGAACCATAAAATTTGCACGGAACCTCTTGCCCGGAGCGTATAAACAGGGTATACTATAGAGAAGGCTCTTTTCAGAAAGTGCAAGTAGATTTTCGCCGCACAGGGCGCTTCGACCCGGCGGAGAAGGATGGTTTGATTGGAATACATTAGTTTTGAACATAATAACATTGCCGCTGAGCTGGTAAAGCAGGCCTATGATACGCCGCCGCTGGCCTTTGTGCACAGCTATGGCTGTCAGCAGAACGTGAACGACGGCGAGCGGATCAAGGGCGTGCTGATGGACATCGGCTATGGCCTGTGCGATAAGCCCGAGGATGCAGACCTGATCCTCTTCAACACCTGCGCCGTGCGTGAGCATGCCGAGCAGCGTGTGTTCGGCAACGTAGGTGCCTGAAGGGACTCAAGGAAAAAAAGCATGATCTCATCATCGGCCTGTGCGGATGCATGGCCAACCAGAAGCACGTGGTAGAAAAGCTGCGCCAGAGCTATCCTTACGTTGACCTTGTGTTTGGCGTGGACGGCATCGACACCCTGCCGCAGCTCATTGCTCAGAAGCTGCAGAAGCATAAGCGTGTGCTGATGGAGCCCGCCCAGCGCCCGGTCATCGTGGAGAATATCCCCATCCGGCGTGAAAGCGAGTTCCGCGCATGGCTGCCCATCATGTACGGCTGCGACAACTTCTGCACCTACTGCATCGTGCCTTATGTGCGCGGCCGCGAAAAGAGCCGCAAGCCCGGTGATATCCTTGCCGAGTTCCGCGGTCTTGTGGAGGCAGGCTATAAGGAGATCACATTGCTGGGACAGAACGTCAACAGCTACGGCAAGGGTCTGGAAGAAAAGGTGGACTTTTCTGATCTGCTCAACTTGCTGTGCACGGTGCCCGGCGATTATCACATCCGCTTTATGACCAGCCACCCCAAGGATGCCAGTCACAAGCTGATCGACACCATTGCCGCCCAGCCGAAGCTGTGCAAGCACCTGCACCTGCCGGTGCAGTGCGGCTCCGATGAACTGCTGAAGAAGATGAACCGCCACTACACGGTGGAACAGTATCTTGAGCTCATCGAATACGCCCGCAAAACGGTGCCCGGCATCACTTTTTCCAGTGACATCATCGTTGGCTTCCCCGGCGAGACCGAAGCGGACTTTGTAAAGACGCTGGAACTGGTGCAGAAGGTGGGCTATATGCAGCTGTTCACCTTTATCTATTCCAAGCGCACCGGCACCAAGGCCGCCGAAATGCCCGATCCCACCCCCCGCAAGGAAAAGACCGACCGCATGACCCGCCTGCTCAAGCTGCAGGACGAGATCGCCATGGCGCTGGTCAAGGCGCAGGTTGGTCAGACTGTGAAGGTACTGGTAGAGGGCTTTGGCCGCAATGAGGGCACCCTCTCCGGCCGTCTGGACAACAACCTGACGGTGGAGTTCACGGCAGACGCTTCCCTGATGGGCAGCTATGCAACGTACATCTCACGGGCGCACGGGCGACTGTGCTGCTGGGTGAGCTTGCCTGAGTGATTCCGGGGCAGTGCCCCTGAACGTATAAATAAGAAGGAGACCATTCAAATGGATTGCATTGATCTTTTCAAGCGCGCAGCCGTTGCGCTGCAGACCGATAGCCGCTACCTCGTTCTGGATCAGACCCGCAAGGCAAACGATAAGGACGAAGAGCTGCAGAACCTGATCGGCGAGTTCAATCTCGCCCGCATGGATCTGAACAATGAGATCGGCAAGAGCGAGCGCAACGATGCCCGCATCGCCGAACTGAACGAAAAGGTGAACAGCCTGTACGGCCAGATCATGGGCAACGAGGGCATGGTGGCTTACAACGAGGCCAAGCGTGACTGCGAGAACCTCGTGAACTATATCGATGCCATCATCAACACTGCATGAATGGCGGTGAACCCATGACGGTACAGGAGCCTTCTGCTTCCTGCACCGGCAGCTGCTCCACCTGCGGCGGCTGCCACTAAAACCGGCAAAAACAAAACGCGGCTGTGCAAAACAGACCGCGTTTTGTTTGCAAAAGCGGTTACAAGCCGCAAACTTGTGCACAGAACCATAGAACGGGAGAGAGGGTAAACCATGGCAGAGCTGTCGCCCATGATGCAGCAATATCTTGAGATCAAAAAACAACATAAGGACGAAATTCTGTTTTACCGCATCGGCGATTTTTATGAGATGTTCTTTGACGATGCCCTGACGGCATCCAAGGAACTGGATCTGACCCTGACCGGCAAGCAGTGCGGCATGGAAGAGCGAGCACCCATGTGCGGCGTGCCCTTCCACAGCTACGAGGGATATGTGGCGCGGCTGATCGCCAAGGGCTACAAAGTAGCCATCTGTGAGCAGGTGGAAGACCCGGCCAAGGCCAAGGGCCTTGTCAAGCGGGACATCATCCGCGTGGTCACACCCGGCACGGTCATTGAGAGCAGTATGCTGCAGGATGACCGCAATAACTACATTGCCAGTATCTTCCTCAAAGGAAAGAAAGCAGGTTTGTGCTTTGCCGATGTCTCTACCGGCACGGCCCATATCACAGAGCTGAATGCAGACAAGATCGCCCCGGCGGTCATTACGGAGCTGTGCCGCTACCATCCCAGCGAAGTGCTGATGAATCCGGGTCTGCTGGACTGCCGCGAGGTGACGGCGTACATCAAAAAGAATATGACTTGTTCGGTGGAGCTGATCGAAGAGGAGCGCTATGCACCGGGCCTTGTGGCGGCATCGCTGGAAAACCAGTTTGGCCGCGACTGGGTGCAGACCACCGGCATTGCAGCGGACGGCCTTGTGTGCTTTGCCATGGCGGCACTGCTGGAATATCTGCACGATACCCAGATCAAGGGCGTGGAACGTCTGAAAACGGTCATAACCTATAATAAGGCCCAGTTCATGCGTCTTTCGCCCGTGACCCGCGCCAATCTGGAGCTGACCGAGACGCTGCGCGGCCGCGAAAAGCGGGGCACGCTGCTCTGGGTGCTGGATAAGACCAGTACATCCATGGGCAAGCGTATGCTGCGCAGCTGGATCGAGCAGCCGCTTATTTCCAGTGCACTCATCAACCACCGCCTGAACGCTGTGGAGAGCCTTGTCAAGCAGACCATGGCCCGCGGCGACCTGACCGAAGAGCTGGGTTACATTGCGGATATGGAACGCCTGATGACCCGCACGGTTTACGGCTCTGCCACACCCAAGGAGATCTATACGCTGGCCCAGACCTGCGACCGTCTGCCCGGCCTGCGCAGGCAGGCTGAAGCCTGCAGCTGCCCGGAGCTTTCCGAGCTGGCAGCACAGATCGATCCGTTGGAGGACATCAAGGCCCGCATCTATGCAGCGGTGGACCCGGAAGCGCCTTCCACCCTCAAGGATGGCGGTGTTATTGCCAAAGGCTACCATGCCGAGGTGGACGAGCTGCGTTCCATCCGCGACAATACCAAGGGCGTTCTGGCGCAGCTGGAAGCCCGCCTGCGGCAGGAAACCGGCATCCCCAAGCTGAAGATCGGCTATAACCATGTGTTTGGCTACTTCATCGAGGTAAGCAACTCCTATAAGAACATGGTGCCGGAGACCTACATCCGCAAGCAGACCCTGACTTCCGGCGAACGCTACATCACGCAGGAACTGAAAGAGCTGGAAAGCAAGATCTTAGGTGCCCACGAACGGCTCATCACGCTGGAGCACCGCCTGTTCAGCGAACTGCTGGAAAGCATCAGCGCTCAGCTGGACCGCATCCAGCGCACGGCCAATGCGGTGGCCCAGCTGGATGTGCTCACGGCGCTGGCGCAGGTGGCAGCGGAAAACAACTACTGCCGTCCCATCGTGGACGACAGTGATGAGCTGACCATCACCGAGGGCCGTCACCCTGTGGTGGAGCAGATGCTGAAAGGCAGCCTGTTTGTACCCAATGATACCACCCTGAACTGTGGTGCAGACCGCTGTCTGATCATCACCGGCCCCAACATGGCAGGTAAATCCACGTACATGCGCCAGAATGCACTGATCGCGCTGATGGCGCAGATCGGCTCCTTTGTACCGGCTTCCAGCTGCCATGTGGGTGTGGTGGATGCCATTTTCACTCGCATCGGTGCGTCGGACGACCTGTCTGCCGGTCAGTCCACCTTTATGGTGGAGATGACCGAGGTAGCGGAGATCCTGAAAAATGCCACCGCCAAAAGCCTTGTGGTGCTGGACGAGATCGGCCGCGGCACTTCCACCTTTGACGGTATGAGCATTGCCCGCGCCGTAGTGGAGCACATTGCAGACCCCGCCAAGGGCCTTGGTTGCAAGACTCTGTTTGCCACCCACTACCACGAGCTGACCGAGCTGGAAGGCGGCGTGGACGGCGTAAAAAACTACAATATTGCAGTAAAAAAACGCGGCGAGGACATCACCTTCCTGCGCCGCATCGTGCGCGGCCCGGCGGATGACAGCTACGGCATCGAGGTGGCAAAGCTGGCAGGCCTGCCCGGCAGCGTGACCCGCCGCGCCCACGAGGTGCTGCGCGCGCTGGAAGCAACTGCACCTAAAAATAAAGTAGAGCAGATGGATTTTGATGCCCTGCAGGAGTATAACTCTCCGGCTGTGCCCAGCGAGATGATGGACAAGCTGGAAGCTCTGGATGTGGAAACGCTCACCCCCATTGAGGCTTTGAACTTCCTCTACGAGCTGAAAAAGACCCTGAAGGGCAGCCTGAACAGATGAAACTGCTCTACCTGACCCAGACCATACAAGGAGGGAAAACACCATGGCAGTGATCCATGTTCTGGATAAGCACACAGCCGAGCTGATCGCAGCCGGTGAGGTGGTCGAGCGTCCGGCATCCGTTGTTAAGGAGCTGCTGGAAAACTCCATTGATGCCGGTGCCACGCAGGTGACCGTCAGCATTGAATCCGGCGGCGTCAAGCTGATCGAGATCAGCGATAACGGCACCGGCATCGAGGCAGAATATATCTCCACGGCGTTTATCCGCCACGCCACCAGCAAAATTGAAACACCGGACGATCTGACCAACATCCATACGCTTGGCTTCCGCGGTGAAGCACTGGCATCCATTGCCAGCGTGGCCCGTGTAGAGCTGACCACCCGAACCGAGGTGGACGAGTTTGCCACGGTCTACCGCATTGAGGGCGGGGAAGAGGTCTCCCGTGAGCCGGGTGCCAGAGCTGTGGGCACTACCATCCGGGTAAAGGATCTGTTTTACAACACGCCTGCCCGCATGAAGTTCCTCAAAAAGGACTCCTCCGAGGGCACCTTTGTGTCGGATACAGTTACCCATGTAGCGCTCAGCCACCCGGAAGTCAGCGTCAAGTTCATCCGTGAGGGCAAGCTGCAGTATGTCACGCCCGGCGACGGCCAGCTGCGCGGTGCAGCCTATGCGGTGCTGGGCCGGGAGTTCAGCCGGGACCTCATTGAGCTGAAAAATCAGGAGGGCGTGTACCGCATCACCGGTCTGATTACCCCGCCCAAAAGCTGCCGCGCCAGCCGAAGTATGCAGCATTTTTACATCAATGGCCGCTATGTGCGCAACCGCACCATGATGGCCGGTATGGAGATGGCGTTCAAGGGTACCATGATGCAGGGCAAGTTCCCGGGCGGCATTCTGCTGCTGGAAATGCCGGCCGACCTTGTGGATGTCAATGTGCATCCGGCCAAGATCGAAGCCCGCTTTGCCCGCGAAAATGATGTTTTTGATGTGGTGTATCATGCCGTCAAGCTGGCATTGGCTCAGCCCGGCACTGGTGAACGGCTTTTTACCTTTGAAGCAGACAAAAAAGATGAAAAAGCTGAAAAACCAAAAATAGACGCTGATATAATCAAAAATGATGTAAAGAATAATAACTTTACAGGCCTTTCTGCGATCATTCGGGGACAAGCAGACCCGGGCGTTCTGCCACAGCAGCACTGGGAACCGGCAAAACCCGCCGCAGCACCGCAGCAGCCTGCCCCGTCTGCTGCAATGCAAATACCGACAGCACCAGTGAGCCGCGCTGGAAAGGCAGTGCTCAGAACGAGGATATGCTGGATCCGTTCGTGACCCTTCACAGCCCGAAGCTGGAAACGACAAAGGCACCAGAGCCGTTCCGTGCGGCGGCAAGTGAAACGCAGCTGGATGTGGAACCGGAATTTGGTGAGACAAAACTGCATTCGCCTCAGGACCATATGGCAGCGTGGAACCCTGCGCAGGAAGCACCGAAGGAAGAACCTGAGAGTGCACCCTGTGCAGAAACAGAACCGGATGCGCCGGAAGCGGCAGAACAGGAAACTGTACCGGCCGAGCCGGAGCAGATGAACTTTGATCCGACGGCGGATCAGCCGGAACCGCTGCGCTATGTGGGCGAGGTGTTCAGAACATATATCCTTGCAGAACGCGGCGACGAGCTGTGCCTGATCGATAAACACGCTGCCCACGAGCGCCAGCTGTACGAAAAACTAGCCGCGAACTACGGCAATGTGCCCAGCCAGATGCTGCTGGAGCCTGCTGCCATCGACCTTGCTGCGGAGGAAAAGCAGGCCCTGCTGGATAACATTCCTCTGCTGGAAAATGCGGGCCTTGAGATCGCGGACTTTGGCGGCAATACCGTGGTGCTGCGCGCGGTGCCCGCAGATGTGGAGCCGCAGAATGCCGAAAGCCTGCTGGTGGAGATCGCAAATAAGCTGCTCAAGGGCGGCCATGATGCGCTGAACGAGCACACCGAGTGGGTGCTGCATTCTATCTCCTGCCGTGCAGCCATCAAGCGGGGGACAAGTCCTCGCCGCAGGAACTGCTGGCGCTGGCCGAAAAGATCCTTTCCGGCGAGGTGCCGCCGTTCTGCCCGCATGGCCGCCCCTGCGTACTCAAATTGACCCGGAAGGAGCTGGAAAAGCAGTTTGGACGCATCGTATAAACATCCCGTGGTGGCCGTCGTCGGCCCTACCGCAACCGGAAAGACGGCGCTGGGCGTAGAACTTGCAAAACATTTTTCCGGCGAGGTCATCAGCTGTGATTCCATGCAGATCTATAAAGGTCTGGACATAGGCACGGCAAAGGTGACACCGGAGGAGACCTGCGGTATCCCGCATCACGGCGTGGATATCCTTACGCCGGACAAGGCTTTCAGCGTGGCAGACTTTACCGCCATGGCCGGAAAGCTGGAAGAAGAGATCTCTGCCCGGAAGAAGCTGCCCATCCTTGTGGGCGGCACAGGGCTGTATGTTCAGAGCTTTCTGTATGGGGTGCGCTTTACAGAGGAAAAAGCACCTGCCGGTCTGCGGGAGCAGCTGGCGGCGGAACTGGCTGCAAAAGGCGGTGCTGCCATGTACGAAGAACTGAAGCAGGCCGACCCGGAAGCTGCTGCGGCTATCCACCCGAACAATCAGGTGCGGGTGCTGCGCGCACTCGAACATTATCGTGCCACCGGCAAAAAGCTGAGCGAACAGAAGGCGGAGTCTCTCCCACCGGAGCGGCCCTACCGCAGCCTGATCCTCGGTCTGGATTTCCCAGAGCGCGCGGTACTTTACCGCCGCATTGACCTGCGTGTGGACAAAATGCTGGAAGCGGGCCTTATAAAGGAAGCGGAGCATGTCTGGCAGAACCGGGAAAGCTTCCGCACGGCAGCGCAGGCCATCGGATACAAGGAGTTCTTTCCGTATTTTGAGCAGACGGCTCCATTGGAAGCCTGCACGGAAAAGCTCAAGCAGGCGTCCCGCAACTATGCCAAGCGCCAGTTGACCTGGTTCCGCCATATGGACGGTGTGGTCTGGCTGGATGCCGGTGCACCGGATGCAGTGCAGACTGCCATCCGCAAAACTAGCGAATTTTTAGCGAAAGGATGATCGATATGCCGGATGAGACCCAGAAGGAACGCCATGCGCCGCATGTGCTTACCACTCTGGCAGGCGTGCTGATCGCATTTCTGCTGCTGGCAGCAATTTATGTGGTGTATCAGGCCGCACATATCCTGTTCCCGCAGAATGTTTATGAGACTGCGCTGCCTGCGGTCATTTCGGATACGGTGGAAGCCGACGGAGTTCTGCTGTTCGACGAAAGCTATGTGGCAGGCAGCGGAAACCTTGGATATCTTGCTGCCGACGGCGAGCGCGTTTCAGCGGGCACCGCAGTGGCAGAAGTGTACAGCAACGCTTCGCAGGCTTCGCTGCGCCTGCAGCTGAACCAGCTGAATGATCAGATCGACCTGCTGCAGAAATCGCAGAACACTTCTGCGCTGCAGCTGGATACCCTTTTAAAAGAACGTTCTTCTGCGCTGTATGACCTGCTGGATACGCTGGACGACAGCGATTATGAAGCGGTGGATGATGATGCCAATGCCTACCTGCTGGCCCAGAACAAGCTCTGGGTGGTAACGGGCGAAGCTGCAAACTTTACCGATCAGATCACTGCGCTGGTCCAGCAGTCCCAGAGCGTGCAGGCGCAGCTGGGCAGCCCGGCGCAGATCACTGCACCGCAGACCGGCTATTTTGTGCGCTCTTCCAGCAGCGGACGGCTCAATGCCAGTGCCGATGATATCCTTGCACTGAACGCACAGGAGCTGCAGGGCTATCTGCAGTCCGACCCAGTGCTGGCACTGGACGGCTGCGCCGGTAAGATCGTGGCAGGGTTCACATGGCGCTATGTGGGCGTGTGCACTGCAAAGCAGGGCGAAAAGCTGCTGGGTCAGAACGGCAAGCCGCTGAGCACAGCGGTGGAGATCAGCTTCCCGGGTCAGGTGGAGAACAGCCTCAAGGCCACCGTCACCGAGGTGGAGATCGATCAGGACAGCGGCCTTGCCCGCTTTGTGCTTGCCTGCAACTCCATCAATGGCGATGTGCTTTGCCTGAACCGGGCTGCAGCACGCATCTCGGTAGGAGAACGCAGCGGCCTGCGGGTGCCTGCTGCGGCTGTGCACTATTTAAAAGAGGATGGCACCGAGGCACAAACGCAGGGCGAAAACTACATTCCCGGTGTGTACGTGAAACTTGGCAACATTGCCCGCTTCTGCCCGATCGACCCGGTGGACGCAGACCATCCCCTCATCACGGACGGCGATTACATCCTTGTTCTGCCCGAAGACCGAGGCTCGGTCAGCAAGGTGAGGCTTTATGACGAAATAATCGTTTCCGGACAAAATTTGTATGATGGAAAGCTTTTGTAGTTATTGACATCTGAGGCAAAAAATCCGATAATAAATAAAGCTATTATTTGCATCTATTTGCAAAGAACGCCAGGCAGCGCCATGCTGCCCGAATGAAAGGAGCAGATTGTATGTCTTTGCTTGACAGCATTAAGAAAGGTCTGTTTGACCAGGAAGACGATTACGAGGATCAGTACATTGACGATGGCCCCCAGATGGTAAACAATAACAATGGCATCGGCCTTGGTGCTGACGACGAAAATGAAGAGCCTGTTGAGGGTGCCAAGAAGAACGGCAAGGTGGTCAACATCAATGCCACCACTCAGCTCAAGGTCGTTCTGGTCAAGCCTGAGCGTTTTGAGGATGCCAGTACCATTGCTGACCACCTGAACAACAAGCGCACCGTGGTGCTCAATCTGGAGTCCACCAACAAGGAAGTGTCCCGCCGTCTGGTGGACTTTCTGTCCGGTGTTGCATATGCAAACAATGGCCAGATCAAACGCGTGGCCAACAGCACCTTCATCATCACTCCGTACAACGTGGATATCATGGGTGATCTGCTGGACGAGCTGGAGAACAATGGCGCGTTCTATTGATCCGCAGCCCAAGGCGGCGCGCGGTTCATCCCTGCGCGTACCGATGAAGAACGCTATCTCATGCGCCATATCGAGGACTTGGCCCACACGGCCTTTTCCCGGGACATTGCGCGGTATTCGGCTTTCCTGAGTGACCGCGAGCAGGACTTGGCCCGCGCGGCACTGGGCCGTGCCGGTGTGCAGGAGGGCTTCCGGTTTGAGGGCGGCTGGTTGAATGCGGAGCGCAGGGTGCTCTGTATCGAGCCGGAGTACAGCTGCGGCGAAGCACCCATCTGCTGTGTGCGGCTGCAATGCCGTGCACAGGCGGGGGCTGCGCTGCCCGCCCACAAGGATTACCTGGCAGTCTGATGGGCCTTGAGCTGCGGCGCGAGGCGCTGGGAGATATCGTTCTGCCGGAGAATCAGCCGGGCACAGCTTATGTGTTTGCGCTGGAACCGCAGCACAGCTGATCTGCCGGGAACTGTTTCAGGCTGGACACACGGAGCTGACCACAGAACTGCTGACGCTGGACGAGGTGCCGCAGTTTCCGCAGGCGGAGCGTGAGATGCACAGTGCAACGGTATCGTCCCTGCGGCTGGACGCTGTGCTGGCAGCTATGCTGCACTGCAGCCGAGGACAGGCTTCGGAACTGATCGAGGCGGGCAGGGTGGAGATCAACCACCTGCCGGCGGATAAACCTCATGCGCAGGTATATGAGGCGATGTGTTCACGGTGCGCGGCAAGGGCCGCTTCAACCTGACTGCACTGCCCGGCAAAAGCAGAAAAGATCGGTCGATCATCGAATTTTTTCAATATTAAAAGCAACGGGAGGAAATGACTATGCTGACTCCGCAGGATGTCCGTTCTGTGCAATTTGAGAAAAACCTCCGCGGCTACCGCACAGAGGACGTAGACCGTTTTCTGGATAAGGTGGAAGAACAGCTGCGGGACGACGATGCGCAGGCGGAACAGCTTCGCAAGCAGATTGCGGACTTGACTGCTGAAAACCAGAAGCTGCATGATGAACTGAAGAGCTTTGAGGCAGATGGTGAAATGCTCAAGAGCGCGCTGATCAATGCACAGCGCATGGGCGAAAATGTCATCCGCGAAGCAAACCAGAAAGCAGAAGAGATCATCCATCGTGCAAATCTGCGCGGTGATGATATCATCCGCGATGCCAACGAACTGCTGCAGAAGGCAAACGACCGTGCAGACGAGATCGAGAACGAAGCAAACGAGAAGCGCCTTGCAGAGGAGCGCGAGTATGACCGCGTGCGTCTGGAAGTGACCCGCTTCAAGTCTGACGTGCTCAACCTGTACCGCAGCCATGTGGAGTCGCTGAGCCGTCTGCCGGAGTTCCAGAAGGAAACGGCTGCACAGGATGCCGAACAGGCAGAGCCTGCTGCAGAGGAAAGTGAGCCTGCCGCTGCAGCCCAGCCGCAGGCAGCGGACGTGCAGGAGCCGGAAGCAGAGCCTGCACAGCCCGCACAGGAAGATGCAGAACCTGCTGCCGTTGTTGAAAATGACGACGACAAGGCAGCTGACAGCAGCGAGGATTTCTGGGCAAAGGATGAGAGCCAGCTCAAGCTGGACCCGCCGCCCGCGCCTCCTGCTGATTTTAAGCCGGACGAGCCGGACTACGATGCTTTTCAGGGTGTTAAGTTCAGCGAGTAAGGCAACCCCATAAGGAAATTATAGAGGAGAGTGTAAACCATTGGCTAAGAACAAATCGCAGTACGATAGTACTCTGAACCTGCCCAAGACCCTGTTTGAAATGCGTGCCGGCCTGCCCAAGAAGGAGCCGGTCATGCTGAAGGATTGGGACGACAACGACCTGTACAATCAGCTCATGAAGCACAACGAGGGCAAGCCGCAGTTCATCCTGCACGACGGCCCTCCGTACGCAAACGGTAATATCCACATGGGTACTGCCCTGAACAAGATCATCAAGGATATCATTATCCGCGATAAGAACATGGAGGGTTTCCAGGCTCCCTATGTGCCCGGCTTTGATACCCACGGCCTGCCCATCGAGCTGAAGGCTCTGTCCTCCGTCGGTGATAAGAAGAAGGACATTTCCAAGCTGGAACTGCGCCAGATCTGCGAAAAGTTTGCTACTGAGCACATCGATATCATGAGCGACCAGTTCAAGCGTCTGGGCGTTATCGGCGATTTCGAGCATCCGTATCTGACCCTGAAGCCTGAGTTCGAGGCACGCCAGATCGAGATTTTTGGCGAGATGGCAAAGAAGGGCTACATCTACAAGGGCCTGAAGCCCGTGTACTGGTGCCCGGACTGCCGCACGGCTCTGGCAGAGGCCGAGATCGAGTACGGCGAGGACGACTGCGATTCCATCTTCGTGCGTTTCCACGTCTCTCAGGACCCAACGGTGTGCTGGCAAAGCACGGCATCCCGATGGACAAGACCTACTTCGTCATCTGGACCACCACCACTTGGACTCTGCCCGCTAACGAGGCGATCTGCCTGAACGGCCAGTTCGAGTACTCCTTCGTCAAAATCGGCGATGAGTTCCACATCATGGCCACCGAGCTGGTCAAGAGCGTCATGGACGCCTGCCACATCGAGAACTACGAGATCGTGGGCGAGCCGGTCCCCGGTACCGAGTTCGAGCTGATGCGCTACAATCACGTCTACCTGCCCAAGGAGGGCTGGGTCATTCTGGGCGATCACGTCACGTTGGAAAGCGGTTCCGGCTGTGTCCATACCGCAGGCGGCCACGGCGTGGACGACTTCAACGTCTGCCAGAAGTATCCGCAGGTGCCCATCACCGTCCCCGTGGACGATGGCGGCTATCTGACCGAGCTGGCCGGCAAGTATGCGGGTCAGCGCGTGTGGGCTGCCAACAAGACCATTCTGGCCGATTTGACCGAGTCCGGTGCTGTCATGGGTCAGGTGCACATCAAGCATCAGTACCCGCACTGCTGGCGCTGCCATCACCCCATCATCTTCCGTGCAACGGAACAGTGGTTCTGCTCCATTGCAAAGTTCCGCGAGGATGTCTACAAGGCCATCGATACCGTTACCTGGATGCCGGATTGGGGCCATGACCGCATGAAGGGCATGGTGCGCGACCGCAACGACTGGTGCATCAGCCGCCAGCGCACCTGGGGCGTGCCCATCCCTGCATTCTACTGCAAGAAGTGCGGCACCTACCACATCACCGATGCCACCATCAAGGCTGTCAGCGACCTGTTCCGCAAGGAGGGTTCCGATGCATGGTATAAGTACGAAGCCGAGCAGATCATCCCCGCAGGCGAAGTGTGCGAAAAGTGCGGTGCTTCTGAGTGGACCAAGGACACCGACATCATGGACGTCTGGTTCGACTCCGGCTCCACCCACGCCGCTGTGCTGGAGGAGCGTCCGGAACTGCGCTTCCCGGCTGATATGTATATGGAAGGCGGCGACCAGTTCCGCGGCTGGTTCCAGTCCAGCCTGCTGACCAGCGTTGCAAGCAAGGGCTGCGCACCCTATAAGTCTGTTCTGTGCCACGGCTGGGTCGTGGATGAGCAGGGCAAGCAGATGCACAAGAGCGCCGGCAACGGCGTGGAGCCCAGCGAGATCATCAAGGACTACGGCGCTGATATCATCCGTCTGTGGGTGGCTTCTTCCGACTACACCGTGGATGTGCGTGCCGGCAAGAACATCTTCAAGCAGCTGAGCGAGGCTTACCGCAAGATCCGCAACACCGCCCGCTTCATTCTGGGCAATCTGGACGGCTTTGATCCCAACACCGACTGTGTGGCTGACGATCAGCTGCAGGAGATCGACCGCTGGGCACTGGCTGCTCTGGATGACCTGATGGTCAACACCAGCGCAGGCTACGCTGTGTACGACTTCAACAAGGTCTATCATGCAGTGTACAACTTCTGCGTTGTTGCAATGTCCAACTTCTATCTGGATGTGACCAAGGATCGCCTGTACTGCACCAACGGCGCAGGCCGCAAGGCTGCTCAGACCACCATGTACAAGATCCTTGTGGCTCTGGACAAGATCATTGCGCCCATCCTGTGCTTCACCAGTCAGGAGATCTGGGACTTCATGCCCAAGACCGAGGGCATGAACAAGTACGTTGTCTTTGAGGAGATGCCCAAGCTGGCCAGTATGCCGCCGATGAAGCCTTCAAGGCAAAGTGGGCTCAGCTGATCGCCGTCCGTGACGAGGTGAAGAAGGTTCTGGAGCAGGCCCGTGCCGAAAAGGTCATCGGTGCTTCTCTGGAGGCTGCCGTCACCCTGTACTGCAATGATACTGTGTACAGCCTGCTCAACAGCATCCCCATGGACGAGCTAGCCGACTGATGATCGTCTCTCAGGTAGAGCTGGTCAAGGGCGAAGGCGGCGCTGCAAGTGCTGTTGAAGGCCTGGGCGTTGCTGCTGCACATGCCACCGGCGAAAAGTGCGAACGCTGCTGGAAGTATTCTTCTTCCATCGGCAGCCATGCCGCACATCCCACCCTGTGCGCACGCTGCGCCAGCGTTGTGGAAGCCTAAGCGTTCCGCATAAAACAATGTTTTAAAGGGCGGCGCTCCCTTATACCGGGGAGCGCCGTTTTTTATACTGAATGATTTTGGGAGTATCCTATGGCATTTGTTGTTTTTAATCTGCTCGCGGCTGCGGCACTCATTGGCATCGATCAGGCCATCAAGCTGTGGGCCACCAATGTGCTGCAGCCCATTGGTGCAATGCCGCTGATCCCCCATGTGGTGGAGCTGCGGTTCGTGCTCAACCGGGCATGGCGTTCAGCCTGCTCAGCGGCAAGCAGCTGTTCCTCATCATCGCTACCAGCATAGCGCTGATCTTTGTGGCCTACGGGCTGTTCTTCCGAAGCCGCGGCAGATACCTGCAGCAGGCCGCACTGCTGCTGATCCTTGCCGGCGGCATCGGCAACCTGATCGACCGTGTGCTCAACGGCGAGGTTGTGGACTACATCAATCTGCTGTTCATGCAGTTTGCGGTGTTCAATTTTGCGGATATCTGCGTGTGTGTGGGCGTGGGCCTCTGGGTGCTGGTAATTTTTCTGGAAGAGCTGCACGCTGAGAACGGGCAGTCCCCGAAGGAGCAGTGAGCCATGGAACAGCGTGAATTTGTGGTGGAGCAGGAGACGGCAGGCCAGCGCATCGACCGCTTCCTGAGCGGCGAGGACACCGGCCTTTCCCGGTCTGCTCTGCAGGCGCTGGTGGCCGACGGTCATGTGTTGTGCAACGGCAGGCTGGTTGCCAAAAGCCTGAAGCTCAAGGCGGGCGACACCATCGTTTTGGAAATTCCGGACGCAAAGCCCATTGAGGCCGTGCCGCAGGACATCCCGCTGGAAATCGTCTATGAGGACGAGCATCTGCTGGTGGTCAACAAGCCCAAAGGCGATGGTGGTGCACCCGGCTCCCGCAACCCGGACGGCACGCTGGTGAACGCGCTGCTGTGGCACTGCAAGGGAAGTCTGTCCGGTATCGGCGGCGAGATTCGCCCCGGCATCGTGCACCGCATCGATAAGGACACCAGCGGACTGCTGGTGGTGGCAAAGGACGATGCAACGCACATCGGTCTGTCCCAGCAGATGGCGGTGCACAGTGTGGAGCGCGCGTATCGCACCATCGTGTACGGCGGCTTTGCACAAGATGAGGGCTTTGTGGAAAGCAATCTGGGCCGCAGCAAGACCGACCGCAAAAAGATGGCGGTCTACCCGGCCGGTGAGCCGCACACCAAATATGCCTATACCGGCTATCAGGTGCTGGAACGGCTGAACAACTTTACCATGCTGGAATGCCGCCTGAAGACCGGCCGTACCCATCAGATCCGCGTGCACATGGCATCCATCCAGCACCCGGTGGCGGGCGACCCGGTGTATGGCCCGCACAATTGCATCACCAGCCTGCACGGCCAGTGCCTGCACGCCAAAACGCTTGGCTTTGTGCACCCGATCACCGGCGAACATCTGCGGTTCGATTCGGAATTGCCGGAATACTTCACTCATTTTCTTGCAACGCTCAGGAGGGGAACGGTATGAACCATCTTTCTTCAACGCTTGTACTGTGTGATCTGGACCATCTGCTTTTGGGTGCCGACGGCAACCTGACGCAGGTGGTGCGGGATGTGCTGCAGCTGTTCGTCCGCCGCGGCGGACATTTTACGGTGTTTTCCCAGCGCACGCCGCGGGCAGTGCGGTCCATTCTGGGCAGTGTGCGGCTCAGCGCTCCTGCGCTGGTGTGCGGCGGTGCCATGGCCTACCATTTTTCCGATGGCACCCGCCAGCCGCTGTGCACCTTTGCCGGGCAGGAAGCGACCTGTTTGCCCGCCTGCCGGTGGCAGAGGGCGTGGGCATTGCCCTGCAGATGACCGACGGTACTACCCGCGTGCTGCGCATGAGCGAGGCATTGGAACGTCATCTGCGGCAGGAATGGACCCCTTATCTGCTGGCAAACGCGGCAGACATCAAGGGGGAAGAAGTGCTGCGGGTGCTGCTGTATCAGGACAGCAAGGCAGTGCCCATGATCTCGCTGCTGGAAAAATCTCTGGGCGACCGCACAGCGGTGCTGCTGGGCGAGCGTGCCGCAGCGGATACGCTGATCCTGACCCCCAGAACCGTCTCTGGCCGTGAAATGCTGGATGCCGTGTGTATGCCGGTGGGCATCGACCCGGAAGATGTGCTGGTACTTGCCGGAGGGCTGCCTATGCTGGACATGGTGCGCGCTTCCAGCCAGAGCACCGCAGCTGCGGATGCCCCGGCTGAGCTGCGTCTTGCTGCCCAAAAGGTCACTTTGACCGATGCTGCGGCAGGTTCTGCAGTGGAAGTGCTGTACCGTATGGTGCGGGATGCTGAAAATTTGGCGTAAAATTTGTGCAAGGCTTCTGCAAATTCTTTCGCAGAAGCCTTTCTTTTTGGAGGAAAGTCAGGTACAATGAGAGAAACGCATCTTCTGGTCCTGCAAAAGAAGGAAAAACTCTTTCTTGCGCTGTCGCTGGCGGCGGTGGTTTTGTGCACAGTGCTGGCCTTTGGCTTTGCCGTGCCGCTGCAGGCTGCCGAACCGCAGGTCCTGCCGGATACGACCGGGCTGGAACAGTATGTGCTGGTGGATCTGAACACTGCCGATCTCTCTGCGCTGTGCACACTGCCGGGCGTAGGGGAAAAGCGCGCACAGACGATTCTGGATTACCGGACGCAGAATGGCCCGTTTGAACGGGTAGAAGATGCAGCCAATGTTCCGGGCCTGACACAGACCATTGTGGATTCCTGGGCAGGAATGGCAACCGTGAGCTGAGCCGCAGCCGGCGGCCCGGCGCAGCAAAAAGGGGAATGATTATGAGTGACGATACCATTTTTATCAACCGGGAACTGAGCTGGCTGGATTTCAACCGGCGCGTTCTTGCGCTGGGCAAAGATAAAAATGTTCCGCTTGCAGAACGGGTCAAATTTCTTGCGATCTACGGCTCCAATTTGGACGAGTTTTTATGGTGCGCGTGGGTTCTCTGCAGGAGCGCGCCAATCTGGAACAGGAACAGGGCAAAAAGGTCAAGAGGGAAAACAAGACCAACATGTCTGCGGCGGAACAGCTGACTGCCATCATGCCCAAAACGGCACAGCTGCAAGAGGAGTGCGATAAATACTACGCAAAGGCGCTGGAAGCACTGGCGGAGTGCGGCTGGCGCAAGGTGGATCTTGACCACTTGTCCAAGGAGGACGAGCACTTCTGGAAGAAGTACTTCCAAACGGAGCTGTTCCCCATCCTCAGCCCGCAGATCGTGGATAACCGCCATCCGTTCCCATTCCTGCGCAATAAGGAGATTTACCTTGGCGTTCTGCTCAAGGAAAAACACCCGGCAGGCAGAGCCTTGGAATCATTCCCATTTCTAGCCAGATGGAACGGATGCACGTTGTAAAAAAAGACGGCGAAACGCAGTTTGCACTTACCGAAGAGCTGGTGCTGCACTTTGCGGCCAGCATCTTTGGCAAAGAGACGATTCAGGAAAAATGTCTCTTCCGTGTTACCCGCAATGCGGATATCGACGTAAAAGAGGGCATGATGGATCATGATATCGACTACCGCGAGATCATGACCGAGCTGCTCAAGCGCCGCCGCAAGCTGGCTGCGGTGCGTCTGCAGATCACGCCTGCCCCGGCCCCGGAGGTAGAACGCCTGCTGTGCAACCGTCTGCTGCTCACCCATAAACGGGTGTTCGAGCAGAAAAGCCCGCTGGATCTGAGCTTTTTCTACAAGCTCACCGGCCGCATGGAAGCGGAGGGGCGGCCGGAACTGTTCTACCCGGCTGCACGGCCCATGCTGCCGCCGCCGGACTACGACCTTGCCGCTGAGGTGCAGAAGCACGATGTGCTGCTCAGCTACCCGTACCAGTCCATCCGGCCCTTCATTGCCATGCTCAAAAAGGCTGCCCATGATCCTGAGGTCATTTCCATCAAAATGACACTGTACCGTATGGCGCGGGAGTCCCAGATCGTGCAGGCGCTGATGGAAGCCGCTGAGAACGGCAAAGAGGTGGTGGCGCTGGTGGAGCTGCGCGCCCGCTTTGACGAGCAGAACAATATCGACTGGTCGAAGCAGCTGGAAAGCGCAGGCTGTACGGTCATTTATGGCTTTGATGATTACAAAGTGCACTCCAAGCTGACCCTTATCACCAAAAAGAGCAAAGAGGGCTACTCTTATATCACCCAGATCGGCACCGGCAACTACAACGAAAAAACCAGTGAGCTTTACACGGACTATTCCTTCATTACGGCAGACCATGGCATTGGCGAGGAAGCTTCCAATGTGTTCCAGAACCTTGCTGTGACCAGAAGCTGACTGAGGAGAGCGACCGGATGCTGGTAGCACCGCTGCGCTTCAAGAGCGTATTGCTGGAAGAGATGGATCGTGTCATTGCCGCCGCCCGCATGGGCCGTCCGGCATCCATGATCCTGAAAAACAATTCCATCAGCGACCGGGATATCATCCTCAAGCTGCAGGAAGCCAGCTGTGCCGGTGTGCGCATTGATATGATCGTGCGCGGCATCTGCTGCGTGCGCGCCGGCGTGCCCGGCAAGACGGAGAACCTGCATATCCGCAGCCTTGTGGGTCGTTATCTGGAGCATGGCCGCATTTACAGCTTCTTCGATGGTGCACATACCCGCATCTATATTGCATCCGGCGATTTTCTCACCCGCAACACCGAGTGCCGCGTGGAGGTGGGCGTGCGCGTGGAGGATCCCGTGCTGGTGCGGAAGCTTACCGACATTCTGCAGCTGCAGCTGCGGGATAACGTCAATGCCCGCGAGATGCGCCCGGACGGCAGCTACCAGAAGGTAAAGCCCGCTGAGGGCGAAGCACTGGTGAACGGCCAGATGGGCATGTATGAGCTGTTGAAAAATGACTGGACGCAGCCGGAGCCTTGGAAGCTTTCTGCCGCTGCGCAGGAAAAACAGCCTGAACCTTCTGCCGAAGCAGCAAAGCCAGAACCTGCGAAGACGGAAGCGGCTCCCGCTGCAAAACAGGCAGAAGCTTCTCACCCGGAATCTGCTGCGGCACCGGAAAGCGGCGACCGCTTTGACCAGCTGGAACAGATGGTCAATCATAAAAAGCGTACAGAGCCGCAGCCTGCCCCTGCAGCCAAGCCGATAAAGCCGGTGGTGGTGGAGACACCCGCCCCCAGAAGCCGCCTGAAACGGATTTTGGATTTTTTCAAGTTGCGCAGATAATATTTGCAAGACCCGACAGAGCAAACCCTCTGCCGGGTCTTTTTTGCGTGTTTGCCTGCATAAATAAAAAGCAAACGGAAGGCGGGAGGCAGAAGGTGCGGGCAAAGCGATGGGGACGAGCCGGGCACGGCAGGGAGCAGCCCAGACGGAGGGCGATTTTTCTGGCAGTTTTAGCCGGACTGCTGGTGTGTGTGGTGCTTCCGGTGCGGGCGCAGAAAAAAACGGGGAAGCTCTGTTTTCCGCTGGACACCACACAGTACCGTGTTTCGGACGGATACGGCTGGCGGCAGGATCCTTTTACCGGGGAAAGGACGTTCCATAAGGCATTGATCTTGCCTGTGCAGAGGGAACAGAAGTGCTTGCTGCGGAAGGCGGTGCGGTGGTGCAGGCATACCGCAGCACAAGCTATGGCACCTGTCTGCGTGTTCTCCATACAGATGGCAGCGAGTCACTTTACGCCCATTTGCAGTACGCCTATGTCCGCCCGGGCGAGGTGGTGGAAGCAGGGCAGCTGCTGGGCGCAGCAGGGCGCAGCGGGCGCGCTACGGGAGCACACCTGCATTTTGAACTGTACCGGAAGGGAACAGCCTGTGACCCGGCGGATGGGCTGGGCCTTTCCTCATGAAGCTGCATGATTCCCGGCGGCTGGGGCCGCTGGTGTTCCGCGACCCGCTGCTTTTGTGTAGCACACTGTATTTTCTGCTCTACTTTGATGCAAGCGGCTTTCTGCGGCTGGGGTTGCTGGCGGCGTTCCTGCACGAGTGCGGGCACATTCTGGTGTATTGTGTGTTTCTGCGCCGCTTTCCGGTCATTGAGGTGACCATGACTGGCTTTTGTATGCGGATGGACGCTCCGGCCCGGGGCCTTTCACCGGGGCGGCTCTTCTGGCTGGCTGCTGTAGGTCCGGCGGTCAATTTCATGCTGGCAGGCATCTGGGCGCTGCGGCTGGAACAGGAACTGACCATCCGCGGCAGTGCCTTCTGGGCGGCAAATCTGCTGACCGGGGGATTCAATCTGTTGCCCGTTCCACCGCTGGATGGGGCGCAGCTGGCATCCTGCCTGTGCGAAATGCGGCATGCAGGCAAAAAGTTTAAGGGAAATGATTGAAAAAACAGCTCATTTCGGGTACAATAAAATGACGTGTAAAAATGGACTGTTTATTGGAGGACTCGATGTTTGATCCAAAACTGAAAGAAGCACTGGGACGGGTACAGAAGCCTGGTCGTTATACCGGCGGAGAACCCGGCAGTGTATATAAGGACAAAGAAAAAGTGGATGTCCGCTTTGCGTTCTGCTTTCCGGACACCTATGAGGTAGGTATGTCCTTCCTCGGCGAAAAGATCCTGTATGAGCTGCTCAACAGCCACGAAAACTGGTGGTGCGAGCGTGCTTTTATGCCGTGGCTGGATATGAAGGCCGAGATGGAGCGTCTTGGTCTGCCGCTCTACACCATGGAGAGCAAGGATCCGCTCACCGCTTTTGATGCAGTGGGCTTCACCCTGCAGTACGAGCTTTCCTATACCAATATTCTGGCTATGCTGGATCTGGCGTGCATCCCGTTCTATTCCAAGGATCGCGATGAAAGCTGGCCGCTGATCGTGGCGGGTGGCCCCTGCGCCTGCAACGCGGAACCCATTGCGGACTTTTTTGATGTGGTCCAGCTGGGTGAGGGCGAAAACCAGCTGCCCGGCATCTGCGCCGAGATCGAAAAGGCCAAGAAGGAGGGCGGCGTTTCCAAAAAGGAACTGCTGCTGCGCATTGCAAAGATCCCCGGCGTCTATATCCCGGCGTTCTACGATGTGGAGTATTACGAAGATGGCCGAGTCAAGGCCATCACCCCCAATGAGCCGGGCATCCCGGCGCGCATCACCAAGGCCATCATCAAGGACCTGAACGAGTTTGCCCCGCCCACGAATTTCGTGGTGCCCATGGTGGGTGCCATTCAGGACCGCGCCAGCATCGAGGTGCTGCGCGGCTGTGTGCGTGGCTGCCGTTTCTGTCAGGCGGGCTTTCTGTACCGTCCCATGCGCCAGCGTGACGCGGGCCTTCTGAACAGGGCGGCGCAGGAGCTGTGCGCTAACACCGGCTATGAAGAGCTGAGCCTTTCCAGCCTGTCCACCTCTGACCACGGCCAGCTGGAAGAGCTGCTGGATGATCTGAACGAGTGGGCACCCAAGGAGCATGTGAGTCTGTCGCTGCCTTCGCTGCGCGTGGACAACTTCTCCCAGAGCCTCATTGAAAAAACCACCAAGGTGCGCAAGAGCGGCCTGACCTTCGCCGCCGAAGCCGGCACCCAGCGCCTGCGCAACGTCATCAACAAGAATGTCACATGGGATGAGATCGAAAAGACCTGCACCATTGCATTCAACGCGGGCTACACCTCGGTCAAGCTCTACTTCATGATGGGCCTGCCCACCGAGACCATGGAGGACATTGAGGGCATCGCAGAGACGGCGCAGAAGGTGGTCGATCTTTACTATTCTCTGCCAAGCGCGGCAAGGGAAAGGGCGTTCAGGTGACGATCAGCTGTGCCTGCTTTGTGCCCAAGCCCCATACGCCGTTTGAGTTCGTGCCCATGGACACTGAAGAAATGCTGCGCGCCAAGCAGAAGCACCTGCTGGAAAGTGTGCGCAGCCGCAAGATCAAGGTCAACTATCACGACAGCACCACCAGCTTTCTGGAGGGCGTGTTCGCCAAGGGCGACCGCCGTCTGGCACCGGTCATTGTGGAAGCCTACAAGCGCGGCTGCTACTTCGACGGCTGGGAGGAGTGCTTCAAGTACGATACTTGGCTGCAGACCTTTGCCGATTTGGGCATCGACCCGGCATTCTATTGCCAGCGGCCCATCGGTCTGGACGAAGTGACGCCCTGGTCCCATATGGACTACGGTGTTACCCACGAATATCTGGTGCGGGAGTACCAAAAGGCTCTTGCCGCCCAGACCACCCAGCCCTGCAACCGTGCCTGCCACGGCTGCGGCGCAAATCATCTGTTAGGAGGTCCCTGCTTTGATTACAGTCAGAATCTCGTTTGAGAAAAAGAATGAGGCCTCCTACATCTCCCTGCTGGACCTGCAGCGGGTGATGCAGCGGGTGCTCAAGCGCAGCGGCCTGCCGGTGTGGCATACGCTGGGTTTCAACCCCCACATCTATATGACCTTTGCCTGCCCGCTTTCGCTGGGGCAGGAGAGCGAGTGCGAGTGCGTGGATGTCAAGACCGAAGCGGAAGCCCCGGATTTTGAGCAGTGGAAAGCGGCCCTCAATGCCATCATGCCCGCAGGCATCGTGATCACGCACGTTGGCCCGGTGCAGATGAAGGCGGACCTCATTGCCTACGCATGCTATCGCATCACCTACCCGGCGGCAGCGGCTGCGGCGCTGGATGCGTACAATGCGCTGGAAAGCGCCCCGGTGGAAAAGCACGGCAAAAAAGGCAACAAGATCATTGAGCTGAAGGATTACATCCCGCAGGTGGAGTACACCACGGAGGGGGACAGCCTGCACATTGATCTGTGCATGCCGGCCGCACAGGAACTGAACCTGAACCCCTCGCTGCTGACCGGCTTTCTGGAAGAAAAATTCGGCCTGCCTGCCGTCAGTGCCAACATCCTGCGCAAAAAGTTTTTGACGGCAGATAAGCAGCTGTTTGTCTGATCGGAGCGTGAAAGACCGTCTGTTGGGCAAAACAGAAAATTTTTGCATTTATTTTGGTCAGAACGCTTGCATTCACGCAGGTTTTGTGATATCCTATTTAGGCGTTAGTGTCCGCTGAGACCACAGCGGGGTTAATGACAATATCATTAAACGGGCGGTCCTCTGACGGCAAAGTGCCGTGTATGAACGTCTAAAAACAAATGGAGGATTCAAAAATGGACGCACTGAAGATTATTTCTGAAGGCAGCATCAAGCTGAAAAGCCTCAGTTCAACGTTGGCGATACCGTCCGCGTTGATGTTCGTATCAAGGAAGGCGACCGTGAGCGCATTCAGGCCTTTGAGGCACTGTGATCGCAAAGAAGCACGGCGGCGTTGCTGAGACCTTCACCGTTCGCCGCGTTGCTTACGGTGTCGGCATCGAGCGTGTCTTCCCCATCAACAGCCCCTTCGTTGAGAAGGTCACCGTTGTCCGCAAGGGCAAGGTTCGCCGCGCAAAGCTGTTCTACCTGCGTGGTCGTACGGGCAAGGCTGCCAAGGTCAAGAGCGATATTTGATCATCCCCGATTTGAAACGGGAAAAAAGGGACAACCTTGTTGTCCCTTTTTTCTTTATCAAAATTTCGGAAAAAATGCGGCTTTTTGCAGGCACCGTTCTTGCGAAGAGCCTGTCGGCTGCGGTATAATCGGGTCAGCAGTGTAAAACCAGAAGGTGAGGTGTACCGGATATGGAAAAACAGGAACAGGCAAAGCCCGTGCGTGGGCAGAACCTGCTGGAATGGTACGAGGCATTGATCTCGGCAGCGCTGGTGCTGGTGCTGATCTTTTCGTTTTTCTTCCGCATCATTCAGGTGGACGGCAGCTCCATGGTGCCCACACTGGTGAACGGTGATAAGCTCATCGTGTGGGGAGCAGGCTATACACCGCAGCGTGGTGACGTGGTCATTGTGGACAGCTATACCTCCTACGGTAAACCGCTGGTCAAGCGTGTCATCGCCAAAGGCGGCGATACGGTCTCCATCGATTATGCGACCGGCACCGTGGCGGTGAACGGCGAGGTCTTGCAGGAGGACTACATTGCAGAGCCTACCTATCTTGGCTATGATGTAACTTTCCCGTATACGGTGCCGGAGGGCACGGTGTTCGTGATGGGTGATAACCGCAACCAATCACTGGACAGCCGTTCCACCTATGTGGGCTGCATCGATGAACGGGATATTCTGGGCAAGGTGCTTGTGTGCTTTATGCCCTTTACAGATTTTGGGGTGGTAAAATGAACGAAATGGATACCCGCTTTGCAAACCAGTACAATATTCAGTGGTTCCCGGGCCACATGACCAAGACCCTGCGCATGATGGAGCAGGAGATCCAGCACGTGGATGCCAGCCTTGTGCTGCTGGATGCCCGCATCCCGCTTTCCAGCCTGAACCCGGAGATCGAGCGCATCACGCCCGCAAGCCGAAACTATACGCGCTGAACAAGGCCGATCTGGCAGACCCGGCTGTAACGGAAGAGTGGATCAAGTATTTCCGTGCGGCAGATGCCGGCTGTGTGGCCATCAGCGCCAAGCAGAAGGGCGGTGCCAATGCGGTAAAGGCTGCCATTGAAAAAGAACTGGCGGGCCTGCTGGAACGCCGCCAGAACCGCGGCATGGGCGGTGCCAAAACACAGGTGATGCTGTGCGGCATCCCCAATGTGGGCAAATCCACCTTCATCAACACCTTTGCAGGCTCTGCCCGCGCCAAGGCGGCAGACCGCCCGGGCGTAACCAAGGGCAAACAGTGGGTCAGCACCGACAAATTTGATCTGCTGGATATGCCCGGCGTACTGTGGAAGAAGTTTGACTCCAAGACCATTGCGTCCAATCTGCCTTTATCGGCTCCATCAAGGATGATATTCTGGATGTGGAAGAGCTGGCCATGAACCTGCTGGACGAGGTGCGCCGCAACTACCCCGACCTTGTGGCCCAGCGCTACAAGCTGGATGCCGAAACGCTGGCCCTGCCGCCCTACGAGCTGATGGAAGCCATCGGCCGCAAGCGCGGTCTGCTGGTGCGCGGCGGCGAGGTGAACACCGAGCGCTGCGCCATTATGCTGGTAGACGAGTTTCGCGCCTGCAAGTGGGGCCGCATCTCGCTGGAGCGTCCGCCGCAGCGGGATGATCTGGCTGATTTTGCCGAGGAGGATGACGAATGAAGCGCCGTTCCGACGAGGAGATCTCGGCTCCGCTGTATGAGTACGATGCCGCTGTACGCAGTCAGTACGGCTGCTTTGCAGGCGTGGACGAAGCCGGACGCGGCCCTCTGTGCGGCCCGGTGTGCGTAGCGGCCTGTATTCTGGACCCGGAGAATCCGGTCTTTGGCATCAACGACTCCAAAAAGCTTACCGAGAAAAAGCGGGAAGCTCTGTTTGATGAGATCATTGAAAAGGCGTTGGCCTACAAAATTGTTTTTGTGGGGCCGGAGATTATTGACCGGGACAACATCCTCAACGCCACCATGGGCGGCATGAAGCAGGCCGTGGAAGAGCTGGACATCGTGCCGAACCTTGTTCTCGTGGATGGAAACCGCACCCCGGCAGGGCTGCTGGTCCCGGCACAGCCGGTGGTCAAGGGCGATGCCACCAGTGCCAGCATCGGCGCAGCATCCGTCCTTGCCAAGGTCAGCCGTGACCGCTATATGCTGGAACTGGACAGACAGTATCCGCAGTATCAGCTGGCAAAGCACAAGGGCTACCCGACCAAGCTCCACTATGAGCTGATCGCCCAGTACGGCATCCAGCCGTTCTACCGCCGCAGCTTCCTCAAAAAGCAAGGCTACTGGCCGGAGAACGGAAAGTGAACCGCGCCGAGACAGGGCGCAGGGGAGAAGCTGCTGCGGCCCGCTGGTATCAGAAGCAGGGCTGCAGGCTGCTGGCACATAACTTCCACACCCGGATGGGTGAGCTGGATGTTGTGGTGCAGGAGCCAGATGGGACCATTGTCATCTGTGAGGTCAAGACCCGTGCGGAAGGCTCTCTGGCCAGCCCGGCAGAAGCGGTGGACCGGCCCAAACAGCGCCGCCTGATCCGTGCAGCACAGTGTTATCTGCAGCAGAATGGCCTGAGCGATGCACCGGTGCGATTTGACGTGGCAGAAGTGTTCCCTCTTGACAGCGGGCGCTGGATGGTACATATTATAAGGGGCGCTTTTCTCACGTAAAGCAACGGCCCCGGTGGGAAAATGTACGGGCAGAGGCTTCTCTGCCACAGCAGAAGAGCGTGCTTTGCACGTTCTACGGCGAAAAAGGAGCGACAACAATGCAGTTTTTTAGTACCAGAGACCAAAACCGCAAAGTGACTTCCTCGGAAGCAATCGCACAGGGCCTGTCCAACGAGGGAGGTCTGTTTGTACCGGAAAGCTTTCCGCAGGTGGATGTGAAGGCACTGTGCGAGCTGGACTACCCGGCCATGGCAGCTGCCGTCATCAAAGAATATCTGACCGACTACTCGCAGGATTTCCTGACTGAAGCTGCCCACAAGACCTACGGAGAGGCCTTTGGCGGCAAGGCAGGCTATCTTGCCCCGGTGGAAGGGGACACCTATGCCTTAGAGCTGTGGCATGGCCCTACCTGTGCATTCAAGGATTATGCTCTGCAGCTGATGCCGAAGCTTCTGGTGGAAGCCAAAAAGAATCTGGGCCGCACGGAAAAGACCCTGATCCTTGTGGCGACCAGCGGCGATACCGGAAAGGCAGCTCTGGACGGCTACCATGATATCCCGGGCGTGGAGATCGCAGTGTTCTATCCCACGGGCGGCACCAGCGAGATCCAGCGCCTGCAGATGGCAACGCAGGAGGGCGCCAACGTGGCAGTGTACGCTGTGCGCGGCAACTTTGATGATGCACAGACCGGTGTGAAGAAGGTCTTTGGTGACACTGCCATTGCAGCAGAGCTTGCCAAGCGGAACATCCGCCTGTCCAGCGCCAACTCCATCAACTGGGGCCGTCTGGTGCCGCAGATCGTCTATTACTTTGCCGCCTATGCCCAGCTGCTCAAGGCGGGCAGGATCACCTTCGGCGATGAAGTGGACTTCTGCGTACCCACCGGCAACTTCGGCGACATTCTGGCAGGCTACTATGCAAAGCGCATGGGCCTGCCCGTAGGCAAGCTGGTCTGCGCTTCCAATGAGAACAACGTGCTGACCGATTTCCTCACCACCGGCACCTACACCGCAAAGCGGGAGTTCTTCAAGACCACCTCGCCCAGCATGGACATTCTGGTGTCCTCGAACCTCGAGCGCCTTCTGTACCATGTCACCGGCAGTGATGCCGAGGTGGCGGGCCTGATGAAGAGCCTTGCCGAGACTGGCAGCTATACTGTGCGTCCGGAGACGCTGGCTGCCATTCAGGAGAACTTCTCCTGCGGCTGGAGCAGTGAGGAAGAAGTGGCAGGGGAGATCCGTGTCCGCTACGAGAAGGACAATTACCTGTGTGATACCCACACCGCCGTTGCGTTCCATGTGGCAGCGCAGAAAAAGCGCGAGGGCGTGCCCATGGTGGTGCTGTCCACCGCGTCTCCCTTCAAGTTCCCGCGCAGTGTGCTGGAAGCACTGGGCCGCACCGCCCCGGAAAATGATTTTGAAGCAATGCAGCAGCTGGAAGCAGCTACCGCGCATACCGCACCGGCAAGCCTTGCCGCGCTGCGCCAGAAGCCGGAGCGCTTTAACACCGTGATCGATCCTGCGCAGATCGCCGAGGTGGCGCTGGGCTATCAGGAATAACGCATCCTGCTGCATTTAGAACAGGAGAAAAAACATGGCACTTTTTGTGCTTGGCGATACCCACCTTTCTCTGGGCGCTTCCAAGCCGATGGATATTTTTCCCGGCTGGAATGATTATGTGGAGCGCCTTGAGAAAAACTGGCGCAAGCTCATCAAACCAGAGGATACCATTGTATTGGCGGGCGATATCAGCTGGGCCATGCGCCTGACCGATACCCGTAAGGATTTTGAATTTCTGCAGAGCCTGCCCGGGCAGAAGATCATCATGAAGGGCAACCACGATTACTGGTGGTCTACCGTGAACAAGATGAATGCCTACCTCAAAGCAGAAGGCTTTGATACCCTGCACATTCTGCA